>ERZ773155.1475-NODE-1475-length-19850-cov-47.551705_pt1 | contig 19850 bp, 18 predicted proteins | sample MGYA00511262_ERZ773155 | MGnify/ENA primary metagenome ERZ773155 (study PRJEB29015, sample SAMEA2737828) | human gut metagenome | biome: human gut; feature: human-associated habitat; material: faeces | place: China | collected 2012 ... | reverse complement strand
AAAGAGTAGATGGATTGTATAAACCGTTTGTAAACTGGAGTGTCGTATTTCTTTTATTACATAATGTTTTCTATCATCTTAATATTTATAATGGTGAATATGGATTTCGGGGTAAAGTGTCGTATCTTTATGAATTTAAGGATTACGCAATAAGAGCCGTGCATATCTTAACCAGTATGTCCGATACTGCCCAACTATTGGGAGGCTATTGGTTTTTGAAATCTTTGTTTGTTGGTTCTATTTTTGGATACGTAATTATTAAGTATATTAAGTCACCAATATATGGGGGGGCATATTGCTATGTCTGACAATAGGTTTGGCGTATATACAGAAAAATGTTCCATATTTCGGAATTGGAGCTAGAGAATTCTTTGCAGCAGTATTCTTTGTGTTGGGGTTCTATTATAAAAAGTATAAGATTCGCATTCATGAATGCGTAATTATAGTTCCATTTGGAATCGTTATTATAACAATTGGGGTTCATTATTATCAGGCAACATTACTAAGGTTTTTGTGGTGGCAGGTAGTTCCTTATTTGCTGACAGCTACTGTTGGTTTATTGGCAGTTTTTTATGTTAGTAAGATAATTGAAAAATGCCATAATGAAGGATGTAGGTGGCTGGAGTATATAGGTAATAATACTTTGACCATATTGACTTGGCATATGTTGAGTTTTAAGATAGTTAGTTTACTTATTATTCTGATTTATGAACTTCCGATTGCTCGAATGGCAGAGTTTCCAGTCATAGAAGAATATTCTAAACAAGGTTGGTTTCTTCTATATTTCATAGTAGGAGTATTAGTTCCTCTTTGGATGACTAAAAGTAAATATTTAAAATAAAATGAGTAGTAGTAAGAAAATTGTCAGTGGAGTTATATGGAGTACTTTTGTAAATGTTATAAATGCTCTGTATGGTTTCATTGCTGTACCGATTCTGATAAATCATTTTGGAAAAGCAGAATATGGATTGATAGGTCTGGCTATGTCTGTTAATGTATATATGAACTTGATGGATATGGGATTCAATTCAACAAATGTTCGCTTCTTCTCGACTTGGTTGGCTCAGAATAGGCATGAGAGATTGTTGAAGGGATTTCAGACGAGCCTTTCCTTTTATAGTGTCATTGGTTTAATCAATGCTATTGTACTTCTGATAGTTGCATTCTTTTCAAAAGAAATATTTAATGTAACAATAGAGCAAGATTCAATATTAAAACATTTATTCTACATCTTGGCTATTTCTGCTTTCTGCCAATGGTTTTCTTCATGCTTTGATCAAATCATCAAGGCAACAGAGAATGTAGCTTGGATACAGAAGCGAACATTGTTAACGAAGATATTGATGATCTTAGTATTAGGATCAACAGTTTGGTTTGATTTCTCTATTGAACTATATTTTATCTTTACCTGCTTGGCTCAATTAGCAATTGTTCCAATGTCTGTTGGTATGATTAGAAGACAAATCCCTTATATTAGTTTTATGCCTAAATGGGACAAACAATCTTTTAGAGAAATGCTTCCATATTGTATGAATATATTTTCGTTTAGCTTGTTTCAATTTTCGTTTTATAATTTGCGCCCAGTATTCTTAGGAATACAAGGCACCGTAGAATCGGTAGCTGATTACCGAATATTAAATGGTATAATAGGTATAGTTACAATGCTTGGTGGTGCTTTTATAGGAATATTATTACCTTCTACTTCAAAAATTGTTGCAAAGAATGATAAAGAGGCGTATTATAGGGTTGCCTATGATGGTACTAAATATATATCTATATTAATTAGTTTATGTAGTTTTGGAATGATGACAGTTGGTTCCGAGGTGTTGACTCTATATGTTGGGAAGTCATACCTTTATTTGATTCCATGGTTCAATCTTTGGTTATTATGTACATTGGGGACCCATAATCAGGCTATTAGTAGCTTGATACTTGCAGGATCTGACATAAGGGCAATTAGTTACAGTTCTGTTGTGGCCTCGGTAGTTGGTTTAATACTTTCTTGGGTATTGATTCCTAAGTTTGCGATTGGTGGAGTATGTATTGCTTTTACTATTTATACGTTGATTCAAATGCTTTTTTACTACTGCTATTATTGGCCTGTTAAAATGTATATTAGTTCATTAAGAATCTTCATAAATTGTTTTTTGCCTTATGTAATCTTAGGGGCAATACTTTATGGATTATTGCATAGGATAAGTTTGGATATGCCGGTGTTAGCTATTTTTTTTGTTAAAGGATTCGCTTTCTTGTTCCTTTATGTATTGATAACATTCTTTTTGTTAAATAAATCGGATAAGTTGTTCCTTTCTAAAATAATAAAGAAAAAATGAATATTTTAGCTATAATTTTGGCGTTCTTGTGCTGTGTATCTATGTTCTTCGTGCGATTAGAATACAAAGTTGGGTTAATGATACTAGGAACATTGGTATTTACTTTAGTGAATATTCCTGTTCTACCTGTTCATAACGTCAATATATTATTACCACTTTGTTTTTTGTTGTCTGAAATTAGACGGATAGAAGTATTTATTCGTTTAAGTAGAGGGAAAACTGTGTGGATATTGATGCGTATCTTTATCGTTATGTCTGTCCTTACCATATGTTCAAGCCCCCATTTACATAGTGCATCCTCATTGAGAGACTTCTTACAAAATGAAATGTTTTTTAAATATTTTGCTTTGCTTTATGCATATTGGGCGTTCTCTACAGAAGATAGTATCAAGCCGACATTAAAAATTACTTTTTATGGATTAATAGTGCTTACTATCTTTGGAGTTATCAATTATTTGACTAAATCTGCAGATTTTGTTAGTTCTATGACTGCTGGTTGGGATATTACTAGTATGGGAAATAATGTTGAAGATGCTGGTCAAGTATTTGCTGATCGTGAGCGATTCAGAGTCCAGGCTATGTTTATTAATCCGTTTGCTTATGGTTACATATGTATCTTAATGCTAATACTTCATATTTATGGGTATACCAAGGGATATGAAAATAAAGGCGTATTGTTATGTGTTGTTGCTTGTTCTCTATTTGGAATAGTATCATGTGGATGTCGTACGAATATATTTTGTTTTTTAGTTGGTGTGTCTGTTTTTTGCTTGTTTGCGTTCGAACTCGGAAAAACATTACGTTTCTTATTGATATTCATATTTACTGTAGCCTTACTTTATCAGATGGTACCTTTGGTTGGTGATACTGTTGATAATATGTTGTCCATGTTTGATAAGCAAAGTAATGTCAGTGGTTCTTCAATGGAGCTAAGAACTTTACAATATGGAGCAGTATTGTATCATATTCAGAATAATCCACTTTTTGGATGTGGTTATCATTATTTTGTTGAGGATATGGGTTGGGGACAGGGCCTAGAATATCTTAAAGATCCTAGACTTGCTGGTTTAGAAGGTGTAGCAATGAGCTATATCTTAGAAAGAGGTTTTGTAGGATTTGCATTATATTTATTGTTTTACATTACTATATTGGTGTCTTTTATCAGATGTAGAAGATATGCAATGTTAACTACAGCTTTTGGTATAAGTGTTGTAAGCACATATTTATCTTTCGCAAATATGACAGGTGAGTTGCTTTCTGTTTATCCGACGCTACTTTTATTAGGATATGTATTTAAGGTAATTGATTACAATCGGCAAGAAGGTTCAAATGTAAAAGATTTTAAAAATATGAAGTCTTTCGTGTAAATTAGTAAAGTTATTTCGATAATCTTTGTTGTAAAATAAGTTAAAAATGAAATTTTCAATAACCATTCCTGCTTATAAGCAGAAATATTTGTATGAAGCAATTGAGAGCTGCTTAGTTCAGAGTTATAAAGATTTTGAACTCATTGTTGTTGATGATGCATCACCAGAAGATTTGAAGTCTATTGTTGATATGTTTTCTGATCCTCGTCTTCGTTATTTTAGGAATAAAAAGAATTGTGGAGCAATAAACGTAGTAGACAATTGGAATATTTGTATTGGGTATGCTTCTGGTGATTACGTAATTTGTATGGGTGATGATGATAAATTGTTACCTAATTGCTTAGAGGAATATGCTAAATTAATAAACAAATATAAAGGTGTAGGTCTTCTTCATGGATGGACTGAAATCATTAATGAAAAATCAGAAATCACAAAACTTACGACTCATAGGTGTGAATTTGAGTCTTCTTTATCTTTGATGTGGCACAGGAGTCATGCTTACGAACATCAGTTTATTGGTGATTTTTGTTTTGAAAGAGATTGGCTGATGCAGAATGGAGGCTTCTTTACATTGCCGTATGCTTGGGGAAGTGATGATATATCTGCATTTATCGCGGCTTCCAAGAATGGTGTTGCTAATACTCAAATACCTGTTTTTCAATATCGTGTCAATTCTCAGACGATTAGTAACACAGGAAATGCTGATTGTAAAATTAAAGCAATCGCATTAGAGTATAATTGGAAAAATGAAGTCCTAACTCGTAAATCTGATTCGAACAATGATGAATTATATCGTAAAGAGTTGTTGAATGAGTTAGCTGGTAGTTATCAAAAGAAATGTGGTCTTACTATTGCGTCCGATCTTAAGAAAAAATCATTTTTGCGGTTATTCTATTGGATATCTGTAAGAAAAAAGTTTCATTTAGAGATTAAAACCCTCTTTTATGCGTTTATTCAATCATTAAAGTAAAAAATCTGTGAGTTTATTTTATGGTAAAGAAGATATTGATAAAAGGATTTTTTGGACATAAAAATTTAGGTGATGATTTGCTACTTTATGAAGCATTGAAGAAGTATCCTTCTCATGTTAGACTTTATATAGAGTGGCCTAAAATAGCAAATGATGAATTGCTATATTTTCAGAATATCCGACAATTTACGCCAGTTTATGGAAAGCGTGATTTGTTTAGCCATTTTTATGATTCGGTTGTGTGGTCAGGAGGCGGACTTTTCCCTTCTCGAACTTTTTCAATAAGAGATTTTGTGCGTTTGCTTCCATATCGACTGCTTTCCAAAAGAATGATTTTGAATGGTTTGGGTATAGTCGAAAAGCCAATTAGGAAATGGTTTGATAGATTTTTAGGAATGATAGACTATTGTTCCGTTAGGGATGAAAAATCATTAGAATTTGTCTCAAAAAAATCTCAGCTTTGAATTGTGGTGATTTATATTGGGGAGCAGATTTATATGTGTGGGGGGGCGAATATTAGGACTTCTAAAAGATTGTTAGTCTGTTTAGCAAATCCTTTTAGCGACAAAGAATTAGAGAATAAACATATTAATTTGCGTTTTGAAAAATTGATTAAGCAATGTGTTGATTGTGTTAAATTATTTAAGGAAAAGGGATATGAAGTAAATTACTTGCCTTTTTATCAAGGTTCAGATGAGAAGTTTATTAAGAAAGTACAAGATAGATTGTCATCGAATGACAAGATTCTTGAAAGAGGTATAGATTATAACTTGCAAACAATTGATAGTCTATTCCATCAATATGATTTTGGTTTATGTATGCGCTTTCATTCTATTTTACTTTCTTTGAAAAACTCACTTCCGATTGTTGCTATTGAATATGATTTCAAATCAGAAATGTTGATGAAGGAAGCTGGATTAAGTGAGTATGGGGTTCGTTTTGGGATTCGTAAATCTGACTTTTTTGGTGAGGAAATAGATATTAAAGGAAACACTTTATGCTTAATTTCTGAAAGGTTGCAGAAAGAAAATGATATTTTTAAGCAAAAAACACAGATTTTTGCAGAAAAGAAACACCAACAAGTTTTGAAAAATTATAAGAAAATATTTAAATTAATTAATATATGATTATACGTAGTAAAGCTCCTCTCCGCCTTGGTTTGGCAGGAGGTGGTTCCGATGTGTCGCCATACAGCGATATATACGGAGGTTTGATACTGAATGCAACAATTAATTTGTATGCATATTGTACAATCGAAGAGACTGATGACAATCTGATAACCATCAATGCCTTTGATGCTCATTGCAACAAAAGCTATCCAATGGCTGAAAGTTTGGAGATTGATGGCGAGGCAAGTCTCATCAAGGGTGTATATAATCGAGTAGTGAAGGATTTTGGCGTTGGTGCTAAATCTTTCAAGATTACTACTTACAATGACGCTCCTGCAGGGTCTGGTTTGGGTACATCATCTACCATGGTGGTTTGTATCCTGAAAGCATTTGTAGAGTGGCTTGGGTTGCCATTGGGTGATTATGAGATTTCCCGACTTGCTTATGAGATAGAGCGCAAGGACCTAGGATTGTCTGGTGGTAAGCAGGATCAGTATGCTGCCGCTTTTGGTGGTTTCAACTATATGGAGTTCCTGCAGAACGATATAGTAATCGTAAATCCATTGAAGATTAAGCGATGGATTATCGATGAGTTAGAGGCAAGCATGCTTCTTTACTTTACAGGCAAGAGTCGTAGTAGTGCTGCCATCATTGAGGAGCAAAAGAAGAATACTTCTCATGGTGACAATGATGCAGTGGAAGCTATGCACAAGATTAAGCAGAGTGCCAAAGACATGAAACTTGCTATCTTGAAGGGTGATATTGATGGATTTGCTGATATTCTTCGTGAAGGTTGGGAAAACAAGAAGAAGATGGCAAATAACATCACTAATCCTATGATCCAAGAGACGATGGATGTTGCTATGGCTGCTGGTGCAAAGGCAGGTAAAGTTTCCGGAGCAGGTGGTGGTGGTTTCATCATGTTCGTAGTTGAGCCTACCCGAAAGAAGGAGGTAGAAGAGGCTTTGAAAAAACTCAATGGTTTTGTGATGCCATTCCAGTTCTCTGATGGTGGTGCTCATGGATGGAAAATCTATCCTACAGATAATGTGACGGCATTGAATAAGGTACAGTATAAATAAGAGTAAGGGTATGAACAAACATATTGAAACATTGGTGCAACGTTATCCTCAGTTGGAGAGTTGTAAAGATGATATATTGAAAGCTTACCAAATCCTGGAGGAAGCTTATTCGGCAGGGCGAAAGTTACTTGTTGCTGGTAATGGAGGTTCTGCATCAGACTCTGAACACATCGTCGGTGAGTTGATGAAGGAGTTTAAGTTGAAGCGTAAGATTTATGCTGCTCAGATTGACAGACTCATGCAAATTGATGCAGAAATGGGTACAGTGTTGGCAGATCATTTGCAAGGTTCGCTTCCTGCCATCTCTTTGGTTGGAGAACCTTCTTTGACAACTGCATTTATGAATGATGCCGTACCAGTTCTGATTTTTGCTCAGCAGGTAAATGGTTTGGGTAGAGCTGGAGATGTCTTCTTAGGTATCTCTACTTCTGGTAACAGTAAGAATGTTCTTTATGCAGCAGTAGCTGCAAAGTCTAAGGGGTTGAAGGTGATTGGTCTGACCGGTCAGAACGAAAACAAGTTGGAAACATTCGCAGATGTTTGTATCCATGTCCCAGAGACTGAGACTTATAAGATTCAGGAACTTCATCTTCCTGTATACCATTGCCTGTGCTTGATGTTGGAAGAAAAATTTTTCGGAAATCAGTAATGAAAAAAGATATTGTATGGTTGGATTATGCTCGAACATTTGGTATATTCCTTGTAATATTTGGACATTGTCTTCAAACTTTTCCTGCATGGAAAAGCAATGAATGCCTTCGAGGAATTTGGGATTATGTTTATTTGTTCCATATGCCTCTGTTCTTTATTATCTCTGGCTTCTTATTTAAAGCACCAAAAGTAAACAGAGCTAATATCCGATATGGGGGGGTAAATTGATAAGATCGATTATACTACCTTATTTGATTTACCAACTTGTTTTTTTGTTAATATTAATAGTGCTAAAACATAAGACTATAGATGTTTTAATAGTTGTGAAGATGCTAATGGGAATTTTGATGGGGGATGGTTATGATACTCCATATTCAACTTCAGTCTGTCTTCCATGTTGGTTTCTTGTGAGTATCATCCAATTGCGTCTTTTGTTTATGTTTATACCTATTAATAGGATATCTGCTTGTTGTTTATTAGTTGCTTCTGTATTGGGATTGTTATTGTTGAAACATAAAAATCTTGATTTGTACTTCTGTTTGGATTCCACGATGATGGCAATTCCTTATTTTATAGCAGGTCATTATTTTGGTAAGTGTATGAAATGTACATTATCTTCGAAGATTCTCCTTATGATTGGAATCTTGTCTGCTTTATGGGTATATTTTATATTGCAGATAAATGGGGCTGCTCAAATGATTGGACCAAGTTTTGGCAATAACATCTTGTTGAACTATAGTGCAGGCATTACGGGAACCTTTCTGATAATTTCGCTATCGATGCTGTTATCTAGAAGGTTGGGCGATAATTCAACGAATCGTATAATATCAAGAAACACTTTATTTATAATATTTTTCCATTGGGTTCTTTTGATACCGACAGGCATGATTATAAGAAAAATGTTGGCAACAATAACTAGTAGAGCTGATTATACTCTCTTTATGGCAATTTTAGTGGCAGCTTGTATTCTTGTAATTTCAAAATATGCAATTGTTTTTGGAGTAAAAAGATTCCCGGTTTTATATGGTAAACAAAAAAATAAAAATATACAATGAAAGTAGTAATTATGGCAGGTGGCAAGGGTACAAGAATCGCTTCTGTGAGAAGCGATGTGCCTAAGCCTATGATTAATATATGTGGCAAGCCTATCTTGGAACATCAGATTGATAACCTGAAGGCTTGTGGTTTGACAGACATCATCCTCGTTATCGGATATCTTGGTGACAAAATCAAAGAGTATTTCGGTGATGGCAGTAAGTTTGGTGTCAACATTGAGTATTTTGTTGAAGATCATCCTTTGGGTACTGCTGGTGCCTTGTTTAAAATGCCACAGTTGACAGAGGACTTCTTGCTTCTTTGTGGTGATGTTATCATTGATGTGGATTTCAACCGCTTCATTGCATTTCATAAGGAACATCAGGCATGGGCAAGTTTGGTGGCTCATCCAAATGGACATCCATACGACAGTTCTTTGTTGGTAACAGAGATTGATGCGCCTAAGACTGTAGGCGGTATGCCTGAAGATACACATCGAGTAATCCGATGGCTGGCAAAGGAGGACGAGCGTACTTATTACAAGAACCGTGTAAATGCAGGTATTGAGTTGATTTCTCCAGAACTCTTGAAGGAAACGATGAAGAACTTTGTTCCTCGTCATCCAGAGACCCCGGATAAGATAGATCTCGATCGTGATGTCTTGAAGCCAAATATCCCAAGTGGTAAGATTTTCGCATACGATACTCCTGAGTATATCAAGGATATGGGTACTCCTGATAGATTCTATGAGACAGAAAAGGATATCGAAAGCGGCAAGGTTCATGCTCGCAACTTGAAGAATAAGCAGAAGGCTATCTTCTTGGATAGAGATGGAACTATCAACAAGATGGTAGGTTTTGTAACCAAGCCTGAGCAATTCGAGTTGATTGAAGGTACTGCAGAAGCTATCAAGGCTATCAACAAGAGTGGTTATCTTGCTATTGTTGTAACCAACCAACCTGTTATTGCTCGCGGAGATTGTACCTTTGAGGAGTTGCAGACCATTCATGATAAGATGGAGACTGAACTTGGTAAGGCTGGTGCTTTCGTAGATGCCATTTATGTTTGTCCTCATCATACCGATAAGGGCTTTGAGGGTGAACGTCCAGAATATAAATGCAACTGTGATTGTCGCAAGCCGAAGCCAGGACTCTTGTTGCAGGCAGCTAAAGACTTCAACATTGATTTGTCTGAATCTTATATGATTGGTGATAGCCATCGTGATGTGGAAGCTGGCGAGAATGCTGGAGTGAAGAAGAGCATTAAGGTGGAGGAGAATAAGGAGAATGGGTTGTTGAATTGTATAAAAAGGCTATTGAAATGAAAAAAATTGCATGGATAACTCCAAGTGCTTATATGGATACAGACTATTATATAGTTCCATTATTATGTAAATATTATCATATAGATTGGTTTATTTTATATAAGGATAATGTTCCATATAATAAAGAACTGTACAATCTAAATGGAACGGATAATTTGGCGATAAATCTATATGAACAAGCTTCCCGTCAACGTTCATTGAAAACAGCACTTTCTGATATTAAACTTTTTTGGCACATAAAGAAAAAAAAGTATGATATTATTTATGCAGGGATGTTTGGCTTTCCGTTTTTTCATGTTTTGTCTGCTTTAATTTTGAATAGAAATAAAGTAGTAATTGCTGCCCATAATGTTAATACCCCTAAGGGGGCATCTAATTATTGGTTTGCAAGGGCTTATGCTTCATATGTGCTGTCTGTTTTTAAAAATTTTCAGACCTTTTCTGAATCGCAGAGAAAGCTGTTACTTCAGATGCATCCACATAAAAAAGTATTGATGGCTCCATTCTTGCTAAAGGATTATGGAAATTCTACCAATAAAAAGTCTGAGGTTATCACATTTCTTTCTTTTGGTAATATTCGTGATTATAAACGAATAGATGTACTTATTAATGCGGCTCAAAATGCTTTTGATAAGACGAAAATACTGTTTAAAGTTATAATTGCTGGCAAGTGTGACAATTGGGCAAGATATCAAGCTATTATAAAGTATCCGCAATTGTTTGACTTGAGAATAGGACGAGTAGAAAATGATGATATCCCAAATTTGTTTGGAGAAAGCCATTATTTTGTTACTCCTTATCAAGATATAGCACAAAGCGGTTCGGTTATTGTAGGTATCAATTACGAGTGTCCGATTATAGCATCCAATTTAGAGGCTTTTAGAGAATATGTTAAAGATGGCGAAACTGGTTATCTAATAAAACCTGCTGATGTAGATGCTTTAACTACTGTTATGGTTGGCATCTTGGAAACAGATAATGCTAATTATGAAAATATGAGAAATAGAGTCAGAAAAATTAAAGAAACAGATTTTAATACTCAGGCTATAATAGATAAATATATCGCCTTTTTTGATAGCTTATAATCTATAAAAGGACGTATTTCTATCATCTATTTCGATGTAAGTTTTAGGTGTACTTTTTATATTTAAACTTGGTCTTCGTGTGATTTCTTTAGGTCTCACAAAGTCCTCTTTTGTTTATTTCTATATAAAGTTATAAAAACAATATATAATGAATCATCCTGTTTTAGCTAATAAAAATGAATGTACAGGTTGTCTTGCTTGTGTTTCTTCATGTAACATGAATGCTTTAAGTTCATATATTGATGAAGAAGGACATCTGGCAGTACGTTGTAATACTGAAAAATGTGTTCTTTGTCATAGATGTGAGCAGGTTTGTCCTGTGATATCTGATTTTGAATACAAAGGAAATTCCGAATCAAAATTCTATGCTGCCTGGAATTTAGATAATAATATTCGAAAACGAAGTGCCTCTGGTGGAGCTTTTGCTGCTATGGCATTATATGTTTTGGAGCAAGGTGGCTACGTCTTTGGTGCAGCTAATGTTGGTGTATGTGATATTAAGCATATATGCATTGATAATAAGAGAGAACTTGCATTGTTACAAGGGTCAAAATATACTCAGTCAAATGCTGAGACATCATATTTGCATGCATATAAATTACTGAAAGGCGAAAAGTTTGTCTTGTTTTCTGGAACGGGATGTCAGATAGCTGGGCTTCTCTCATTCTTAAAACATAAAGTATATTCTGGTCGTCTGATAACTGTTGATTTAATTTGTGGTGGTGTTCCCTCGAAATTATTGATAAATAAGTTTTTTGAAAGTGAGCCTTATAAAATTCAAAAAATTCTTTCTTTTAGAACTAAGGAGAGTGGATGGAAGAGTGCTGGCTTTAAATATAATATGAAGACAATAGACGACAATGGATATGTTCATGATTATTCAAACGTAAAAAACTTTATTACTGATGGTTTTTGCTCAGAATTAACGAATAGATATTCATGTTATAATTGCCAATACAATGGTATATCTCGTAAGGCTGATTTTACGATTGGAGATTTATGGGGGGATAACTTGTATGAATCTGAGCATTACAATGGAATCTCCTTGGTGATAGCTCATAATCAACAATCTGTAGATTTATTAGATCAAATGTCTAAATTCCTGCATATTGAAATCACAGACAAAGAAAATGCGATTAAATATAATCATAGAATAGTTAATGGTATATGTAAAAAAGGACAATTATTTGAAAGAAAAAAAATGTCGAAATTGTTTAGAGTATTATCTTCTAAAACGTTGAAACATATTTATGCCAATGACGTAAAGGTCTTTAGTCTTTGGATGATATATAAATTATTGACTAAAATTCGTATTAAATTATTGTAATGAGTTATGAAAATTGGACTTATAACATATCATTTTTCAGTGAATTATGGTGCGATAATGCAGTGCTATGCAACCTGCCGTGCTTTAAAAGAACTTGGTCATGAAGTTAAGATAATCAATCTTAGACAAGAAGAAAAGCATGGTATAAAACATGTTTTTTCTTTGTATAAGGATAAAACTTTGGTCAGATTCATGAATGAGTATTATCCTGAGCAGACTGAATTGTATCATTCATATGAAGAACTGAAAAAGGCAAAAATGGATTATGAATGTTTATTGGTAGGAAGTGATCAAGTGTGGAATCCTTTTATAAGCAAAGACAAGTGTTTGGCGTATTTTTTGGATTTTGGTTCGAAAGAATGTCTCCGAGTTTCTTATGCATCAAGTTTAGGCCTGGAAAAATGGCCAAAAGAGTATGTTCAAATCAAAGATAAGGTAAAACAGGCTCTTTTGCAATTTGATTTTATTTCTGTTAGAGAAAGAGCAGGTCAAAAATTGCTCGCTAACGAATTTGATATACAATCGCAATTGGTTTTAGATCCTACTATGCTTCACGAATCATATCCAGAAATTGTTGATACGATACCAGAGAGAAATGATATAGTATGCTATCAGTTTAATCGAAGAGCAGAATTTAAACAGACTGCAAAATTTATATCAAAGCAAATTAATGCTCCATTAAGAACCATAACTAATGTGTATCCTATTCCAGGATTTAGATATTCGTATCCTCCTGATGTTGAAAATTGGATTAAAAAGTTAGCTGGAGCTAGATTTGTAATAACGGATTCTTTTCATGGTTTAGTCTTTAGTCTTCTATATAAAACTCCATTCGTCGTTTTTGCTACACCAAATGGTAAAAATAGTAGATTGGAAAATCTGTTAGAATTGGTAGGACTTTCGGATAGATATGTTGTGAATTATAATCCAGAAGAGTTGGAAGCAATACTTAATCGGACTGTAGATTATGAAAAAGTTCATGCGATTTTAAAAGAAGAGCGAATTAAGTCTTGGGGCTTTTTGAAGAATGCTTTGAAAAGATAAATCGTTCATGTTATAAGTTGTCTGTATGTTTATGAAAAAAATAATTATTACGTCACCATCATTAGACCCAACGCAGAATGTTAGCGGTGTATCAAGTGTAGCTAAATTTATAATAGATAATAATCCCAATTATAAGTATCTTCATTTTGAATTAGGAAAGAAGGACGCAGAAAAAGGTGGTTGGCATCGAATTACAAAATTAATTGGTTCATTTTTTAAATGGATAAAATTTATTGATACAAATTCAGATGCGCTTATACACTATAATTTTCCACTAGATACAAAATCAATCATACGTGATGTACCATTTATGTATTATGCTTTGCATAAAAAACATAAGATGGTAGTCCATATTCATGGAGGATTGTTCTTGACTTCTCCTAAGATTCCTGCTATTTTAAAGGCTATTTTATCGAAGGTGTTTTCATGGAATATTCCTTTTATTGTCTTGAGTGATAGTGAGGTGAAAATTTTGAAAGAACGTTTTCATGCTAAAAATGTTTATAGTCTTCCTAACTGTGTAGATTTAAAAGATGCTGAGCTTTATGCCAAAGAGCAAAACTTAAAATCAGAAAAGGCATTGAGCTTAGGTTATCTTGGTCGCATAGAGCCTAATAAGGGTATGACGGAACTGTTGGTTGGTTGCATAAAATTAAAAGAAGCAGGAATCCCATTTAAGTTAATTCTTGCAGGAAAAGAACAAACAGAAGGTGAGTTCTTGCCTAAGTTTATACAAAGTTTAGGTGACAATTTTTCTTATGTAGGTTTAGTTTCCGGAAAAAGTAAGTGTGATTTTTTGCGAAGCCTTGATGTTTTAGTAATGCCTACTTATTTTGAAGGATTACCGATGTCTTTACTTGAATGTATGAGTTATGGCATTGTGCCTGTAATAACACCTGTAGGTTCGATTCCTGAAGTTGTTGTTGATGGTAATAATGGAATGTTTATCAAAGTTAAGGATACTGATAGTATTGTGGAGGCTATCAGAAAAATTAATTCTGATAGAAACTTATTAAATAGGCTAAGTGTCAATGCACGGAATACGATCTTTAGTAAGTTCTCAACTCTGCAATATATCAGCCAGTTGAATCATATTTATCAGGAGGGGTAATGATGTTTGTCCTTTTAAAGAAAAGGTGCATATGTCCGTTTAATCCTACCTGAATTTTAGCGATGTTAAATTATTGTAGAATAAATTTATTCAAAAACTGATACGTTTAACTCACTGATATATAGTGGGGCTGTTGTATTGGTTGTTTACCATAGAGATTATGAATATTAACCATGTGGACATCTTTTTAAAAGGGGCAAAAGATAAAGCAACCCCAAAGGAATTCTCGCTTTCTGTGATTCATATTCTACCCAAATGTTCCCCTAATTTGAAAAAGGGGTTGCGTGATGAGTTCTACAAGCTCAATGGGCGCTGCGAGATTTATCGCAACAAGGTTGAGCTCAGAGAGGAGAATCCATTGCTAGGATTCTATGGCAGTCGCATCAATGTGGAGGCTATCGTGGGGGTGAATGGTAGCGGTAAGTCTTCCTTGTTCGAAATCATCTATAGAGTAATCAACAACCTGAGTTGTTTGCTGAATAGAGGAAAACGTCGTAAAACGGCAGATGACCTCTATTATGTCAAGGACTTGTATGCTGAACTCTATTATGTGGTTAACGGACAGCTTGCCAGAATCTCTTGCCTGGGAAATAAAGTTGAATTTCAAATGGGCAAAGAGGCTTCTGTTACTTTGACTGCTGTCAAGGACGGGATGGTAAGTTCCGAGAAGGTATTGATGGCTGATTTCGTGAAATGGGCTAAGGAAAACTTCTTCTATACAATAGTTACTAATTATAGTTTACAGGCTTTTAATGCCAATGATTATAAAAGGGAACGCTGCTTGCTTCTGAAAGATGTTCTGAATGATACCATGGCTGAAACTCAGGCAGAAGGTCATGTCTGGATGGATAGCTTGTTTCATAAGAATGATGGATATATGACTCCTATCGTATTGAATCCTTATCGTGACGAAGGTGTCTTTGACTTGAACAAGGAGCATCATCTTACTCTTTACAGACTATCTGCCATCTTGATATATGCACAGGTACATGATAGGCCTTTCATGGAGGATTATGCTCTGGATGATATTCTCTATAAATTTGATTCAAGTTCTCTTGAAAAAAAGTACGTGGAGAAATTTCAGGTGAAGTTTAAAGTGTATGATGGCTATAAGTTTTCGCCACTACAACATAACGATATCGGTACAGAGATATTAAAATGTTATGGAGTTATAGATGGCTTGATTTTCGATGATACCCTGCAAAGAACAGCCGCCATGTATCTTATCTATAAGACCTTTGCGATAGCCAATAGTTATCCTGCCTATGAGGATTTTTCTGGCTTGGGTGAGCTAGATAAGTTTACACAAGGAGTAGAACCTGGTACGATGGATTTGATCTACAGGTTGGTGAAGACCATCATGAGGGACAAGTCGCATATCTCACTTAAGATAAGACAGACCCTACATTTCTTAAATGCATTGAAGAAAGGGACTATCGATTCTCAGAAATTCTTGACCCGTAAAATTTCTCACCGAGAATATTTTCTGTGTGTTGATGAGGGTAAAGATTTGAGGAGTATGAGAGATATCCAGGAATATTTGCCTCCTTCATTCTTCCAAATAGAAATCTTTATGAATAGGTTTGAAAATGGAGGACGAGTGAATGATACTCCTATTCCAATTGAGCAGATGAGTGCTGGTGAGAGGCAATACCTCTATACTTTCAGCACATATATCTATCATGTATTGAACCTATTGAGCATACAGGAATCGCATCGGGTAAGATATAGAAACATCAACCTGATACTTGATGAGGTAGAGATTTGTTTTCACCCAGAGTTCCAAAGACGTTTTGTCTATGAACTTCTGGGCTATATCAAGCGATTGTTCATGAACAGAAATGCATCTTTCAATATCCTGATAGCTACGCACTCGCCATTCATACTGTCTGATATTCCTCAGAGTAATATCCTTTATTTGGAGGATGGAAAGATGTTAATGCCTGAAGGCATCAAGAATCCTTTTGCTGCTAATATCTGCGACATTCTCTATCAGAGTTTCTTTCTCAAACAGGGTTTTGTGGGGGAATATGCCAGAAAGAAAATTAAGCACATAATAGAGCGTTTGCTTCCTGGCGGTTATTTCCTGGATGATAGTGAAGCGGAATATCATTTGCTGATGGAATTGATAGGCGATCCTTTCTTGAAGATGCAGTTGCAACAACTATATGAGGATAGGAGGAAGAGAAATGGTAAAGGTTGAGATAGATGATGCGGTAAGAGACTATGCTCTTGTTTATAGCCAACGGGTAATGGCTTCATGTAATGACGTGAAGAAAGATTTGGCGAATCTTGGGACTTTCGTTGCTGATAACAATGATTGGAATGATAAAAGTGCAATAACGGATTACATCGATTTGTTGATTTATGATTATCCTAAAGTCTTGACATTGGAGCCTATAGAATGGAAACAATATATAGATAAGTATACCGAGGTGTTGAAACGTGAGCCTGATATGTTGAAGGTTAAGGTGGCATATCGGAAGACGGCGAAGAAGGTTTTTAAAGGAAAACTTTATGAGAGAATCATAGAATGCCTCCAATATGCTAAAGCCAGGGTAATACTGGGAGAGATTCATCAACAGATGGGATTGAAAACATGTGTATATTGTAATACAATTCCAACAATGTCGAATAAAGGAGAGGTGTTTTATCAGATGGATCATTACCTGCCTCAAAGCTTATACCCATTTCTTGGTACATGCTTTTATAACTTGCAGCCATCGTGTGATGTATGTAATGGACATAAATTGACACAAGATTGTGATTTCGGTCTTTATGTGAATAGTGAACAACATAAGGAGTTGAGTCCTTTTCTTTTCGTGCCAAAAGTCAAGAATTTGGATGGCCCTTATCCTGAATGTGAGGATATTCAGTTCAGGGGGAAGGGGGCAAATGTAACCAAGGAGAGCCAGGCACATGAAGAAATGTTCCACATCAATAACTTGTATGCTGGGTATAAAGACAAGGTTTCTAAGCTTTATGCTAAGGGGTATAAGTTGAACGATTCTGTAGTCAAATTTATGTCTGCAGCTTTTGGTTTAAAGCCATCTCCGAGTGATATCTTAGCTTATCTATCTGATGAAATTTCCCTAAAGGAAAATGACATACACAAAGAACCATTGATGAAATTGAAACAAGACACCATCAAGCAAATGCATGATGGTGGAGTAATAGATTAAAAGAAAATGAATAAAGAGCGTAATCATACAATAGACGTTTTACGAGGAATCGCAATATTTTTGGTCGTATTTGGACATGTAACCCACTTGCGATCATGGTGAAGTGGTATGAGAGGACATTAGCCTAGCAAGCGCTTCTGAATTTTCCCCCATACCTTACTATCTAGCATGAAGTAGGGAATAGCTTTCCTGCTATCCTCTGCAAAATAGAAAAACAGATGTTTGATGCCTGGGGCATCAGAATATTCGTAGGCTTCGATTTTCACAATGTTGATGCCTTGCGACTGAAGAGCCGCAAGGAGTTGCTGACGTTGCTTTTTCGTAAGCTGCTTATACTTCGTATATATAGTATTAATATCGTATGTCATAACCGTTGTTTCTTGTTCATGAAATGATGGGATTCTGATGGAACCCGCAGTTTATGGCTGCGAAGATAACAAAATAAATTCAAATACAGTTATGTTTCGACTAAAAACATTAACAATTTTGGGTAGTAAGGCGGAATTAGCCTCATTACCAGAGGGCAAATTGCTCATTAATACAGTAAATGCGCATTCTTTCAACACTGCAAAGAAGGATCAGCTCTTTGCTGATGCTCTGACTAATGGTGATGTGTTGATTCCGGATGGAGTGAGTATTGTGAAGGCGTGCAAGTGGATTAAGGCTAAGAGTCAGCCTAAGGAAAGAATAGCCGGCTGGGACCTGTTTTTCTTCGAAATGAACAAGCTGGAGAAAAAGGGTGGTACGGTGATGTTTATGGGTAGTTCGCAGAAGGTACTCGACCTGATAGTGAAGCGTGCTGCCGTGGATTATCCTCACCTGAAGGTGGTGACTTATTCGCCTCCTTATAAGCCCGAGTTCTCGGATGAGGACAACAAGGCTATCATTGATGCCATCAATGCTGCCAACCCTGATTTGCTTTGGATCGGTATGACGGCTCCTAAGCAGGAGAAGTGGACTTACTCTCATTGGAATGAGTTGAACATCCATTGTCATGTGGGTACCATCGGTGCCGTCTTCGATTTCTTCGCTGGAACCGTAGAGCGTGCACCTATCTGGTGGCAGGAGCATGGCCTGGAATGGCTCTATCGCTTGATCAAGGAGCCTAAGCGTATGTGGAGAAGATATATCATCGGTAATAGCTTGTTCCTTTGGAACATGACGAAGGAATAGGGTGGAGAAGCAACATCAGATATTCTTTGGCTTCCTAAGATTCTGCATCCTTATTCCCGGACTCCTGGTGATATTGATATCTGGGTGGAAGGGGGCGACAAGCGGGTCTTCTCCTTTGTCTGCTCTATCTCGCCTTATGGAAAGGCGTGCTATCACCACATCGAGTTCCCATCGTATAAGGGTGTGGAGGTGGAAGTGCATTGCTCCCCTATTCTGATTTCGGAGACTCTATAATTAGTGATAAACAACAAATGAAGAAGAAAGTTTTTGTAAGCGGGTGTTATGACCTGCTGCATTCCGGTCATGTGGAGTTTTTCCAGCAGGCATCACGGTATGGTGACCTGTATGTGGGTATCGGATCGGATGCTACTTATCTGGAGTATAAGCATCGCAAGCCTATGTTTCCGCAGGAGGAAAGGCTATTCATGGTCAAGAATATCAAGGCGGTGAAGGATGCGTATATCAATGAGGGAAGCGGAGTCATCGATTTCCTGCCAACTCTTGATAAGGTGAAACCGGATGTGTTTGTGGTGAACGTGAAGGTGGTCTGTCCACCTCTACCCGTAAGATGATTCAGAAGATATGGCCGGTGAAGTTGCCGAAGATGGATCCGGAGATACTCGCCAGACTGGTATTCTGCTTCGAGAATAATCCGGAGCGTCACGACGGTATCATCTCGGGTGCCCAGGATTCTATCGGTATCTGTGTTCCTGGGCCGTATGGAGGAGGTTCTGGCATGGAAGATGCCGGGAGCCGGTGGCGGTGGTTATCTGGCACTGGTAGTAAAGGACAGTCTTAAATTTGCAGAGAATCATGACGAAGCCATCCATCTTCAGATACGAAGGGCATAACTATCTGGTGCCCTTCCTCATCAGCAGCAGTCTCTTCTTCATGTGGGGCTTTGCCCATGGCATCCTGGAGGTGCTGAATCCACATTTCCAGGAGTCGTTCCATATCAGCAAGACGATGTCGGCCCTGACGCAGGCTGCTGTCTATGGTGCCTACTTTCTGATGGCACTGCCTGCCGGATGGATTATCCGGAAGTGGGGCTACAGGA
>ERZ773155.1471-NODE-1471-length-19896-cov-11.741293_pt1 | contig 19896 bp, 16 predicted proteins | sample MGYA00511262_ERZ773155 | MGnify/ENA primary metagenome ERZ773155 (study PRJEB29015, sample SAMEA2737828) | human gut metagenome | biome: human gut; feature: human-associated habitat; material: faeces | place: China | collected 2012 ... | reverse complement strand
CTCTTCCGATCTCGGTGTGTGGTTACCGCCCTTTTCGCGCTCGCTGCGCATCGCGCCGGGCTACCTTCTGCCACAAAAAACTTAGACCGATTTGCCACTTTGGGTTTGTGAGCAAATCGGTCTTATTTTTCCTTTGGTTCCCTCGAGAGAACACTCTCTACTTTCAATCCGTGGCTCGGCAGGATTGCCTTCGAGGATGCTTGAGGGTTTAATTGACCACAACCGATACCGCTAAGGCAGAGGGTTGGGGAATCCAAGGGGGTCCGCCCCCTTGTGCCGGAGGTCCAGGGACCAGGAGGTCCTTGGCGTATCTTTCGCAGCATTTATGCTGCTTCTTTCCTCTACGCGAGAAAGTAGGCCGGGTGCCGAGCATGGCAAAGCCATGCTCTCGCGGAGCGCCTGCATCGGGTAAGCAGGAGCCGGCGGCTTCTGCAAAAAATAGAGGGATGCAAGAAGGGGGACCCTCCCAAGGGTCCCCCTTCTGATTTTAAAAAACTATTCTGCCAGCGATCCCATCGGGTCCCATGGCTCCAGCATGGTCGGCTCGGAAGCGTAGATGTCCAGAATTTCCTGCGACAGATACTTCTTGTTGACCACGATCTGGTAGGTGTATTCGTTAAACCACTCGTCGGTCATGACATAGTAGCCGTCCTTGCAGGCATCCTCGCCCCAGCTGTTTTCCACTCTCCAGCGGTTCGGCTTGCCGTTCTCGTCGAGGTTGACGCCCTGGAATACCATCGCATGGGTCATCAGGCTCTGGCCGTACTCCAGGCGCTCGGCCTTGTTCATGCCAAAGTGGGTGCCGAACAGCCCGTCCAGATTGTAGATGTCCAGATCCAGAATGCCGTCGCCGCGGGAGCCGCGCTTGCCAACATCGCAGCCGAACCATACCGGCTCGCCCGCCTGCATCTGCGCGATAGCTGCCTTTTTGAGCTCCTCAATCGGGAGGTTGACGTATTTGACCGGGCGGCCTTCCTTGACGTTGCCCAGGTATTTGACGCTGTAGCTATGGTTGTACGGCTTGTCCGCGGTCGGGGCGTTGATGAGGCTGATGTAGTCGTCCACCTTCGTGTCGATGTACTTGTCATAGAACTGCTTCGGGGTCAGGCCGCAGTCGCGGTAGAAATTGCCGTCGCGGTCTCTCCACTCGAAGTCAAAGGTCTTCGGCGGCTTGCCGATGCAGATGCACAGCATGTTGTAGACGGTGGCCATCATCTCGTCCTTTTTGGCGCGCAGCTGCTCCATCGAGGCGCCTTCCTTGTGCGCCTTGCGCAGTTGGCAGGCAAACTCGCGCAGCTTTTCGGTCATGTAGCCGTTCATCTCCTGGGTGGCGGAGGAGACAGCGGTCTCCGGCATGACGGTCTTTGGAACCAGGCCGTATTTGTCCACCAGGTTGCACAGCATATCCCACTGGCCGCCGTCGTTGAGCGGGGCGGAAAGCAGGTGGGCAATCAGGCGGCCCTCGGTCGGCTCGTCGAGCGTTTCCAGAATGCTCTCCAGGAAGTAGTTGGATTTTTCCAGTTTATCATAAAAGAGGGTGTAGCTCTGGGAAAGCTCGAAGGTATCGAGATTGAGCTTTTTCATCACCGAGAAGCGCAGGCAGTTGAGCGCGGCGAACATCCAGCAGCGTCCGCTCTTTTTCTGATTGGTAACCTTGCCCTGTTTGAGGCTGACCGAAAACTCATGCACGTCCTTGCGCGGGATCTGGTAGTTCTGCGCGCAGGCGTTGATGCCGTTAGCGGTGACCGCGTTCATGGCGACGGCGTTGACCGGGTTCTGGTCGAAGGCCTGCTCAAACTGGCTGAGATTTTCCATCGTAATATTGGTGTTCACAATCAATCACTCCTTCAAAAATAGTGCAGGTGCTTTACCTGAGATTATTCTACCACCATTTTGCAAAAATGGACATTCTTTTTTCTTTTTTTACAAAAAATTTGTCAGGTTGTGCAACAAAAACAAGATGGAGTGCACAAAAGTGACGAAGCCTTTTCTCCTTCCCTTCAAGATGTCAGCAAAACGGGCGAAACTGTCCGTTTTGGTTGGTGGATTTTGGCTCCCTCCTGCCGTATAATCAAGGAGAGGAGCGGGGCCTTTATTCGCTATTCTTTTTATTTTAAGAGAAGATGTTCGCATTTCCTGTTGACAAAACTATATTATATAAACTATAATATGTGCAGAAATCATAGGAGGTGCTCTGTATGAAAAAGAGGTCCTTTTTGTTAGCCATTGTTTTGCTTCTCTCCTTCTGCCTTGGCGGGTGCGGCCAGCCGCAGCCCAACCCCAAGCTGGACGATTTGAACACGCTCTGCGAAACGCTGGAAACCGGACACTATGACCTGTACGCCAACATCTCCGAGGAAGAATTTCAGGCCGAGCGGGAAAAAATTGCCAGGCAGACGCTCAACATGACCGATGCGGGATTTTACTGGTCAGTACGTCACCTGCTCTCGCTGGTCGGGGACGCGCATACTACCGTCTATCCCAGAGACTACTTCATGTCGGTGCTGCCATGGAACATCAAAAAGTTTGACGAGGGCTGGTTCATCCTGATCCTGGACAAGGCGCACGAGCAGTACCTCGGCACGCGGGTGGTCGCCATCAATGACATCCCTATCGACGAAGTGGTGGAGCGCACCCGGCAGGTCGTCTCCTACGAGGCCGACACCTGGCTGTGGCAGAAGGCACCGGATGTGCTGGGCTGGAAAGAGGCGCTGGAATATCTGGACATCGTGGAGCCCGATGAGCCGGTCCTGGTGACGGTGGAGACAGCGCAGGGAACCGAGGAAACCTTCGAGCTGCCCGCCTATGATGACTGGAGCGAAGAAAAAAAGCAGGAGGTTTTGGTCGGCTTCCAACGGGATTCCGTTCCAGTGACGGCGGAGCAGGACGCAATCTACTGGTCGACAGCGCTGGATGAAAACACCTACTTCATCCAGTACAACAGCTGCAAGGAGGACCCCGACCTGCCGATGGCGCAGTTTGTCCAGCAGGTGGAGGCGGATTTGGAAAGCGGCGGCTACCAAAATCTCATCATTGACCTGCGCTACAACAGCGGCGGAAACAGCGAGGTCATCCGGCCGCTGGAGCAGACGCTCTCTCTCTATGCAATCAATGCGGGGTCAGACGTACAGTTTTACATTTTGATTGGCGGCCGGACCTTCTCTTCCGCCACGATAGCGGCGACCGATTTCAAAAAGACAACGATTGGCAACAGCATCTTTGTCGGCCAGCCGACCGGCGGCGTTCTGATCTGCCCGGGCAACATCAACACGATTCGGATAGAAAACCCGCCTTTTGGCGTACAGTATTCCACCAAATTTTTTGACCTGCTGGGCGGCCAAGAAGGCCCGCTGATGCCGGACTACACGGTGCCGCAGCCCTTTGCACAGTACGCCAAGGGGGAGGATGCGGAGATCGCCTACCTCTACGAAAACCTGCTGTAGTTCTCCCGCCCCTATCCATAAAACTACCCACAACACAAGGAGGATCACACGATGAGTTTAGGAAACAGCCTGTTTAACGCCCGCAAAAAGAGCGGCCTCTCCCAGGAGGAGGTCGCGGAAAAATTAGGGGTCAGCCGCCAGACCATCTCCAAATGGGAGCTGGACGAGACGCTGCCAGACATCCGCCAGGCCAAAAAGTTGTCCTCGCTCTACCGCCTCAGCCTGGATAAGCTGATCGACTACGACATGGAGGTCGAGGAGATTGAGCGGGCCATCGAAAAGACCAGCGAGGAAACCCAGCAGAAGATCGACTGGAACGCCGTCTGGGGCAAAAAGTACCCGGTGCTCACCACCTACCGCCAGACGGTGGCGGTGGGGGACTACGCTGTCCGCCTGCAGGAGCTGCTGGAGAGCCTCAAGAACCGTTACGGCTACAACGACCTGGATGCCATGCTGGTGCTCAAAGACATTTTGGCGCAGGTCTGGAAACCGCAGTAACAAAAAAAGGGGCTTTCACTCCTCTTTTTCGTTACTGCCCCCTGTGAGGACAGTCCACCCTTGCGCCCCAATATTTTTCTGGGACTGGCAGCCCCTACGCCCCTGGATATGCAGGCGCTCCGCGAGAGCATGGCAAAGCCATGCTCGGCACCCAGGGTGACTTTCCCGACGCGGGAAAATCACCAAAGGCACGCCAAGGGCTGCCGCCCCTGGACCCTGCTATCGCAAAGTTTCCGCCCTCTTTGGTGCTGCGCTGCGCTTGCACCCGGGCTGCTTTTTGCCACAACAAAAGACCGATTTGCCACTTTAAGTTAGCGGGCAAATCGGTCTTTTATTTCTCCCCAAGCCTTACCGGGGTCACACTTCCTGCTGTCAATTCGTGGCGCGGCAAGGGCGTCCCCTAGAACACTTGATGGTTTGACCCATCACAACCAATCCTGCTAAGGTAGAGGGGGCAGTGTGGAAGGGCGGAGCGGCCTCCTCTGGGGAAGTAAGGTGCCGCGCCCCCTCGACAGAAAGAAAATCCGTTTTTTCTTTGCCTGCTTTCTTTTTTACCAAAAAGGAAGCAGGACCTTGACATTTGGCAAAGTGTATTGTACACTAAAAAGGTAAGGTATCAACCAGGACGGCTGGACGGCGAAGAAGTGTGAGGTGAACGACATGCATATTACTTTGGAAGCCGATTACGCAATCCGAATTGTCCAGGTGCTGGCGCAGAACCAGCGGCGGCTGGACGCCAAAACCATCTCCGAGATGACCGGCGTGACGCTGCGCTTCTCTTTAAAAATTCTGCGCAAGCTGGTGGCCGCCGGCATCATCAAATCCTTCAAAGGCACCCAGGGCGGCTATGAAATCGGCCGTGAGCTGGATCAGATTTCGCTGGGCGAAGTCATCGAGACCATCGAGGGCCGCTATACCCTCAACCGCTGCGTGACCGGGGAATATGCCTGCACCCGCAAGCGCGGACAGTGCTGCAAGTTTCAGAAAATCTTCCGCGAGGTCTCGGAGGATGTGCGCGCAAAATTGTATTCCTATAAATTTTCCGATTTTGTCGAATAAGCGCTTTTGTCAAAAAAGGGAAGGAAACCGGATGTCCGGTTTCCTTCCCTTTTTCTTCTCTTTTTCTCAAACTCTCCTAAACAAAGGCTACAGCAAAACCGGCTGGCTGAGCTGGCTGCGGTTGGCAATCTGCAGGGTGAAGTCCCCTCTCTCCAGCCCCGCCTGCAGCAGCGCCTGCTCGGAAGCCTGCTGCGCCAGCAGGCCCAGATTGTTGTTCTGGCTCAGATGCCCCAGCACAAAGTTCCGGGTTCCGTTCTGGGCCAGGGCGGGCAGCGCAGCGGCGCAGTCGCTGTTGGAAAGGTGCCCACTGCGCGACTGGATGCGCCGCTTTAAGTAATAGGGATAGTCGGAGACAAGGATCATCCCGTCGTCATAGTTGGATTCCAGCATCACCGTCCGGCAACCGCGCAGGCCCTCCTCCACCGCTTCGGTGTAACAGCCGAGGTCGGTGGCAAAGCCCAGCTCCTGCCCATCCGGCAGGCTGATGCGGTAGCCGAGGCTCCCCACACTGTCGTGGCTGGTGGCAAAGGGCCGCACCATCATCTGCCCGACGCAAAAGCCCTCCGGGTCCGCCTCATACAGCGGCAGGCCGGCAGGCAGCTCCACATGCTCCCGCAGATATTCCAGCACCGGCTCGGAGGCGTAGAGCGGGAGCGGATATTTTTTCAAAAAGACGCGCAGGCCCTTGATGTGGTCGGAGTGCTCATGGGTGATGAGGATGCCCTTCAGCTTGGAAAAATCCGCTCCCAGCTGCTGCAGGGCGGTGACAGCGGCACGGCAGCTGACGCCAAGGTCGATGAGCAGCGCGCTTTCTCCCGCGTCCAGATAGGTGCTGTTGCCGCTGCTGCCGCTGTAAAGCGGACAGAATATTGCCATAGAATGAGCCCCCTTGTCAAAACAGATTCTGCAAAGCATTGTAGCACAGCCGGGCAGAAAATGCAACCGCCCGCCTCAAAACAAAGGGAGAGGGCTGACGTCCCCTCCTGCGAGAGAACCTTCTCCCCTCTCCCCAAAAACAGTTCGTTTGTTTATGCGTTCTGCGCAAAGGCCGCGTCCGGCACCACGACCTTGTGGATGTCCGCACCCAGGCCCTGCAGCTTGCCCACCAGGTCCTCGTAGCCGCGCTCGACCCAGTAGATGTCCTCGATCTCCGAGGTTCCCTTTGCTGTCAGCGCAGCCTGCACCAGCGCCACGCCGGCCCGCAGGTCCATTGCCTTGACCTGCGCCCCGGAAAGCTGCTCGACGCCCTCCACGACGGCCACCTTGCCGTCCACCTGGATCTTGGCGCCCATGCGGCGCAGCTCATCCACATACTTAAAGCGATTGTCCCACACGCCCTCGGTGACAATGCTGGTGCCCTGGGCAATGGCGAGCAGGGTGGTCATCTGCGGCTGCATGTCGGTCGGGAAACCGGGATGCGGCAGTGTCTTTACGTTAGTCTTATTCAATTTTGCGTTGCGGCGCACCAAAATCGAGTCGTCGTACTCCTCGATCTCGCAGCCGGTCTGCAGCAACTTGTCGGTAATCGCTTCCAGGTGCTTTGGAATGACATTTTTAATCAGCACCTCACCGCCCGCAGCCGCAGTCATGGTCATGTAGGTGCCAGCCTCGATCTGGTCGGGGATGATGGAGTAGTTGGTGCCGTGCATGATGTCCACGCCGTGAATCTTGATGACGTCGGTGCCCGCGCCGCGCACATCCGCCCCCATCGAGTTTAAGAAGTTGGCAAGGTCGACGATGTGCGGCTCCTTGGCGGCGTTTTCCAAAATGGTCAGTCCCTTGGCGCGCACCGCGGCCAGCATGATGTTGACCGTCGCTCCCACCGAGACCACGTCCAGATAGATGTGCGAGCCGAACATCTCGTCGCAGGTGGCGTTGATAAAGCCGTAATCGGTGGTGACAGTAGCGCCCAGCGCCTCAAAGCCCTTGATGTGCTGGTCGATGGGGCGCACGCCGAAGTTGCAGCCGCCCGGAGGCGAGACATGCGCCTCGCCAAAGCGGCCCAAAAAGGCCCCCAGAAAATAATAGGACGCGCGCAGATGCCGGGCCGACTCGTATGGAACAACCGGCTCGGTGATGTTGCGGGTATCGATTTCAACCGTATTCTTGTTGAGGTAGCGCACCTTCGCGCCCAGGTCGTTTAATATCTGAAACAGGATGGATACATCGCTGATATTCGGCACATTTTCAATGACGCAGACGTCCTGCGCCAGCACGGCCGCCGGGATGATTGCGACCGCGGCGTTTTTGGCTCCGCTGATCTCCACTTCGCCGTGGAGGGTATTTCCGCCGTTAATTACATATTTCTCCAAGGTTTTCTCCCCTTACCATATTCTTTTTTTGACATTGTCCGGCGCCTTTTTGTCGTCTATCTGCTTTGCCGGACTCCCCTGGTTCCCCTTGCATTGTGTCTTCCCGTTGCCCTTTGCTTACCGGAACATATCCTTCTTCCAGAAAATAAGGCTGAACACCAGCATCAGCATCGCGGCCAGCACCAGCACAAACCAGAAATGCGGGTAGGGCAGGTCGACCACGTTGGTGCCGTACAGGCCAAAGATGATGTTGGGCAGCTCCATGATGATGGTCAGCGCCGCCAGCAGCTTCATGACGATGTTCAGGTTATTGTTGATGATGGACGAAAAGGCGTCCATCGTGTTGGAAAGTACGTTTGAATAGATCGAGCACATCTCAATGGCCTGCTTGACCTCGATGATGACGTCCTCCAGCAGGTCCTCGTCCTCGTCGTACAGCTTGATGATGCGCCCGCGCAGAATCTTTTCCAACGTCACCTCGTTGGATTTTAAGGATGTGGAAAAATAAACCAATGATTTTTCCAGTCCAAGGATCTGAATCAGCTCCTTGTTCCGCATAGTTTTTTGCAGCAGGTTTTCGGTTGTATAGGAAATCTTGTCTATCTGTTTTAGGTACTGCAGAAAGCGGGTGGCAATCCGCAGCAGAATGTTCAGTAAAAATTGTGTCCGCAAATGGGTCTGGATATTCTTGACCAAGCCCTGGCTGATCTCATTTACCACCGCGTTCTCCCGCAGGCAGACGGTGGTGATAAAGCGGTTGTTGGTGATAATGGCCATTGGGATGGTGGAATAAACCACCGTTTTTTCCTCATCCTGGCGCTCGGCTACCGGCACGTCCACGATGACCAGCGTCTGGTCATCCTCCGACTCGACACGGGAGCTTTCCTCCTCGTCCAGCGCCGCGCGCACAAAGTCCTGCTCCAGTCCCAGAATATCCACTAGGTACCGCACTTCCTGCTCGGTGGGGCAGATGGCAGATACCCAGCAGCCGTCCTCGACGGCTGGAACCGGAAGCACCCGGCCGGCAATCGTTTTATAGAAATTGATCACAGGCATTCCCTCTCTTTTCAGGACAGGACTGCCACACCTGTCCCCTGTTTGCTTGTTCGATTTGACATTCGACAACCCAGCGGGTCAGGCTTCAAATAACTCACCTCTTATTTAAGTGGTTGCGGCGCGCTCCAATCTTGCACGCCTTTTTCTATTCATCCTTCACAAGAACGGCAGCAGAGCATCTTCGTTTTTTGCATACCACGCCGCATTCCCATTCGGCGCAGGCTCTGCCGGGCATAGTTTGCCCATTAGCCTGTTTTTATTATAGCATAATTTGGCTTGATTGCAAGCAAAAAAAGCCGATCTTCTTTTTCGGTTATGAAGAAATCAACCCATTTTGCCGTCCGCATTTTGTGCATTTTTTATCATTTTTACAAATTACTTGTGGTACTTGGTGTGATTGTTGATCGCGCACGCGCGGTAGATCTGCTCCAGCAGCATCACCCGCGCCAGCTGATGCGGAAAGGTCATGCGCGACATCGAGAGTTTGAAGTCCGCGCGGGCCTTCACCGCCCCATCCAATCCCCAGGAGCCGCCGATGATAAAGGCAAACTGTCCGCTGCCCTGTACGCTCTGGCGGGCAATCTGCTGCGCCAGCTGCTCGGAGGAGAGCATCTGCCCCTCAATGCACATGGCAGTCACAAAGCTCTGCGGCGCAATTTTTGCCAGGATTGCCTGTCCCTCCTCCTTCAGCGCCGCGGCAATCTGCGCCTCGGAAGGGTTCTGCGGCACGCGCGCTTCCGGCAGCTCAAGGATTTGAACCTTGGCAAAAGCCCCCAGCCGTTTTGTGTACTCCTCACAGGCGCGCCGCCAGTAATCCTCCTTAAGTTTTCCCACCACCAGCAGATCGATCCGCAGCATCGGTCATCCCGTCCTTCCTTGTTCCGTCTTTCTTTCCTTTTTATTTATTGTAGCACATCCACCCGTTCCGGTAAAGGACTTTGCTCCGACAGGTGACTTTGTTGTTCATAATTTTTTCATTTGACCTCGAGTATACTCCAGGTTGTAAGGTTAAAAGGGAGAGAGGGCCGGCAGGAGTTCTATTTGTTTAGCCATGAAAGCTCTCCCGCCTGCAATTGCGGATTTTTATTCGCTGTAAAATCGAAGCAGCAAAAAAGGGGCTTTTAAATGCGCAAACCATTGATTGTTTATTATTCCCGAAAAGGAGAAAATTATTGGAACGGGCAGATTAAAAATCTGGCCAAGGGCAACACCGAAATTGTGGCCGAGATGATCGCCGGCCTCACCGTCTGGACCTCTTTGAGGTCCAGACGGTGCAGGACTACGCCGCGGACTACTACGCCTGCACCGACCAGGCAAAAGCGGAGCTGCAGCAAAATGCCCGCCCCGCCCTCAAACGCTTGCCGGAACATCTGGAACAGTACGACACCATCTTTGTCGGCTACCCCAACTGGTGGGGCACCATGCCAATGGCGCTGTTCACCCTGCTGGAAGGGATTGACCTGAGCGGCAAGCGCATCCTGCCGTTCTGCACCAATGAGGGCAGCGGCATGGGGCGCAGCGAGTCCGACCTGCGCAAGCTCTGCCCGGGCGCAATCGTCGAGCAGGGGCTTTCGATTCACGGGGCTGAGGCCGCCGCTTCCAAGCCGAAGGTGGAGCGCTGGCTTCAAAATCAGCTGTAAATGACATCCTCTTTTATCAGGATCAGCCAAAATATAAAGGAGTGTTTTGTATGACAAAAGCAAAGGTATACTTCACCAAGGAGATCACGCCGCAAAGTCTGATCGCCATCTACAAGGCGCTGGGCGTCGAGCTCTCCGGCAGGGTGGGCGTCAAAATCTCCACCGGCGAGCCGGGCGGACACAACTACCTCCACCCGGAGCTGATCGGGGATCTGGTCCACCAGCTAAACGGCACCATCATCGAAAGCTGCACCGCCTATGAGGGCCGCCGCATGGACCCGAAGGAACACTGGAAGGCCATCGAAGAACACGGTTTTAAGGCGATGGCCCCCTGCGACATCATGGACGAATTCGGCGAGATCGAGATTCCGGTCGAGCACGGCTTTCATCTGGACAAGGACATCATCGGCGAGCACTTTGCCAACTACGACTCGGTGCTGGTGCTCTCCCACTTTAAGGGCCACGCGATGGCCGGCATGGGCGGCGCGCTTAAAAATATCAGCATCGGCATCGCCTCCACCGCCGGCAAGACCTACATCCACACCGCCGGCGTCACCACCAAAGCCGCCGAGCTGTTTAGCAAGCTCCCCGAACAGGACCACTTCCTCGAGTCGATGGCCGACGCCTGCAAGGCGGTCATCAACTACAAGGGCGCGCAGAATATGCTCTACATCAATGTCGCCAACCGCCTGAGCGTCGACTGCGACTGCAATTCTCACCCGGCCGAGCCGGAGATGGCGGATCTTGGCATCTTTGCCTCCACCGACCCGGTCGCCGTTGACCAGGCCTGCTACGACGCGGTCATCAACGCTTCCGACCCGGGCAAGGCCGCGCTGATCGAGCGGATGACCTCCCGCCACGCCATCCACATCGTCGAGGCGGCGGCGGAGCACGGGCTGGGCAGCCGCGAATATGAAATCATCCCGCTGGACTAAACATCAAAAAGGACAGGTGAATCAAATGAGCATCACAGACAACGCAAAGGCATATCACGAAAAAATGTTCCCCGGACAGCAGTCCGCGCTTGCACAGACCGACCCGGAATTTATCGAGCGGTTTGACAACTTCGCCTTCGACGAGGTTGTGAACCAGGGCAAGCTGGACGACCGCACCCGCATGATGGCCATTCTGGCCACCCTGCTGGGCTGCCAGGGCATCGATGAATTTAAGGCCATGCTGCCGGCCGCGCTCAATCTCGGCGTCACCCCGGTGGAGGCAAAGGAGATTGTCTACCAGGCGGCGGCCTATCTTGGCATCGGCAGGGTCTACCCCTTCCTGAACGCGACCAACGAGGTCCTGACCGCGCGCGGTGTCAAACTGCCGCTGGAGGGCCAGGCGACCACTACCATGGAGACCCGCCTGCAGGACGGCGAACAGACCCAGGTGGACATCTTTGGCGATCACATGCGCGGATTTTCCCAGTCCGGACCGGAGGAGAGCCGCCACATCAACAAGTGGCTGTCGGACAACTGCTTCGGCGACTACTACACCCGCAAGGGCTTAAACTATCAGCAGCGCGAGATGATCACCTTCTGCTTCCTCGCCGCACAGGGCGGCTGCGAGCCGCAGCTGACCTCCCACGCGGGCGCCAACATGCGCATCGGCAACGACAAGGCGTTTTTGATTCAGATCATCTCTCAGTGCCTGCCCTACATCGGCTACCCGCGCAGCCTGAACGCCCTGCGCTGCGTCAATGAGGCAGCCGCCAAATAGGAGGAAACGCAACATGAAACGGATTCCGTTAGGAAACTCGCAACTTTTCGTCTCCCGCATCTGCATGGGCTGCATGGGATTTGGAGACGCCAGCAACGGGCAGCACAGCTGGACGGTGGACGAGGAACAGACCCGCGCCATCATCAAGCGGGGACTGGAGCTGGGCATCAACTTTTTCGACACTGCCATCGCCTACCAGAGCGGCACCAGCGAGCAGTACCTCGGCCGGGCGCTCAAAGACTTTGCCAAACGGGACGAGGTGGTGGTCGCCACCAAGTTCCTGCCCCGCACCCAGGAGGAGATCGAGGCAGGCGTCACCGGCCAGCAGCACATCGAGCGGATGCTCAACACCAGCTTAAAAAATCTGGGGATGGACTATGTCGACCTGTACATCTACCACATGTGGGACTACCAGACCCCGCTCTATGACATTCTGGACGGTCTCAACCGTGTGGTCAAGGCCGGCAAAGCGCGCTACATCGGCATCTCCAACTGCCTGGCCTATCAGCTGGCCAAGGCAAATGCCCTTGCCCGGGAGGAGGGCTTTGCCCAGTTTGTCTCGATTCAGGGGCACTACAACCTGATCTTCCGCGAGGAGGAGCGCGAGATGGCAAAACTGTGCCGGGAGGACAACATCGCCATGACCCCATACAGCGCGCTGGCGGGCGGACGGCTCTCCAAACACCCGGGCGAAACCTCCAAGCGCCTGCAGGAGGACAGCTATGCCCGGCTCAAATATGACGCCACCGCCCAGCAGGACGCGGTCATCATCGACCGGGTCGCCGAGCTGGCGGACAAACGCGGCGTCTCGATGACCGAGATCTCCCTGGCCTGGCTGCTGCAGAAGGTGACCTCCCCTGTGGTGGGCGCCACCAAGCTCAGCCACGTCGAGGGCGCGGCCAAGGCGGTGGACCTTGTCCTGACCCCGGAGGAAACCGCCTACCTGGAGGAGCCGTATCTCCCCCACAAGCTGGTGGGTGTGATGGCGCAGAACACTCCCGCCGCCGCCAGGGAGCAGCACGTCTGGTCCACCGGCAGACAGACAATTGAGCCGTAGACAAAAGCGAGTTGCTTTTGTCTGCCTCTGCTCTGTCCCAAGCCGTCACAACGGCGCCTGCTGAAATGGCTCTGATTTTTCCCATATAAAACAACACTGCTTTTTCGCTGCCGGACGCAATTTAGCGTCCGGCAGTTTTTTATGGATTGTTGGCGTAAAAATTCAGATTGCACTGAACTGCGGCAATTTTCATCGAGGCGATTGGTCCGTCCCCACAAAATTCATTATAATCTTACAAAAAACGTTGCCCATTCTATTGACAATTGCTGATTCGTGTGCTAGAATTTTGTTTGCTTCCGAACAATCTACGGAGGAGTTCTGTATTCTGACTGACGGAGAGGAGGAAGGATCCGGATGGAAAAGGATTGTGGGATGTGGATCAACATCCTGTCCCACATGCTTAAAAAGCGCATGAATGTCAACACACAAAGCTTGGGCATCACCGGGGTGCAAAGCCATGTCATGCACTACATTCTGGTAAAATGTGCTGACGGTCCGGTGTTTCAGCGCGATGTGGAGAAGGCGTTCAGCCTGAGCCGCTCTACCGCAACCGGTATTTTGCAGCTGATGGAAAAAAACGATCTGATCCGACGGGAAAGCGTGGCCAGCGACGCACGCTTAAAAAGCCTGATTCCAACCAAGAAGGCGGCAGACCTGGATGCACAGATCGGCGAGTTTCTCCGTCAGACCGAGCAGCGACTCACGCACGGGCTTTCCGACGAGCAGCTGGCGCAATTTATTCAGACCGCTGAACACATGTACGCCAACCTGGACAGATAAACGTCTGCCAACCCGTTTTTACCACTTAATCAGGGCGCGCCATCTGCGCTGGCCGCGCCAATCTTTGGAGGAGGAATGTCACATATGATAAAAACGCTAGCTCGCAGTATCCGCGAGTTCAAAAAGCCGGCCATCCAGACGCCGCTGCTGGTTACGGTCGAGGTCATTCTGGAATGTATCATTCCGTTTATCATCGCCAATCTGATCAACCAGATGCAGGCCGGATGTGAGATGAGTGTCATTGTCAACTACGGCATCGTCCTGGTCGTCATGGCGGTGCTGTCGCTGATTTTCGGCGTCGCGGCCGGCAACACCTGTGCCACCGCGTCCACCGGTTTTGCGCGCAACCTGCGCCAGGATATGTTCTACCACATTCAGGACTATTCTTTTGAGAACATCGACAAATTCTCGGTATCCAGCCTGGTCACCCGTATGACCACCGACGTCGTCAACGTGCAGATGTCCTTCATGATGATCATCCGCATCGCAATCCGCGGCCCGCTGATGCTGGTCTTCTCGTTTGTGATGGGCTTTGTGATGGGCGGCCGTCTGGCCATGATCTTTCTGGTCACCATCCCGCTGCTGGGCATCGGCCTGGCGCTGGTTATCCGCGCGGCCATGCCGATCTTCCGCCGGGTATTCCGCAAGTACGACGCGCTCAACGACTCGGTTCAGGAAAACGTCCAGGCCATGCGCGTTGTCAAGAGCTATGTCCGCGAAGATTATGAGAAGAAGAAATTCGCGGCTGCTGCCGAGGATGTCTGCCGCGACTTCACCAAGGCCGAGCGCATCATGGCGCTGAACAGCCCGATGATGCAGATCTGCGTCTACGCCGGCATGGCGTTCGTGCTCTCCTTTGGTTCGTACCTGGTCATCAGCAGCCAGGGCACCGAGGTTGCTGTTGGCCAGATGTCCGCCATCCTGACCTACAGCTTCCAGATTCTGATGAGCCTGATGAGCTTGTCGATGGTTTTCGTCATGATCGCCATGTCGATGGAATCTGCCGAGCGTATCGTCGAAGTGCTGTCCGAGCAGAGCAACCTGACCAGCCCGGAAAACGCCATCACCGAGGTCAAGGACGGCTCGATCGACTTTGACAACGTCAGCTTTAAATATTCCAAAAAGGCCGAGCGCAACGCTCTGTCCGATGTTGACCTGCACATCAAATCGGGCGAGGTCATCGGCATCCTGGGCGGCACCGGTTCTTCCAAGTCCACCCTGGTTCAGCTGATCCCGCGTCTGTACGACGTCACCGAGGGCTGCGTCAAGGTCGGTGGCATCGATGTCCGCAAATATGACCTGGAAGTACTGCGCAACAACGTCGCCGTTGTGCTGCAGAAAAACGTCCTCTTCAGCGGCACCATCAAGGACAACCTGCGCTGGGGCAATCCTGACGCCACCGATGAGGACATGCTGGAAGCCTGCAAGCTGGCACAGGCCGACGAATTTATCCAGCAGTTCCCGGACAAGTACGACACCTGGATCGAGCAGGGCGGCTCCAACGTCTCCGGCGGCCAGAAGCAGAGACTGTGTATCGCCCGCGCGCTGATGAAAAAGCCGAAGGTGCTGATTCTGGACGACTCGACCAGCGCCGTCGACACCCGCACCGACGCGCTGATCCGTCAGGGCTTCCGCGAGTTCATCCCGGAAACCACCAAAATCATCATCGCGCAGCGTGTTGCCTCGGTGCAGGACGCTGACCGCATCATCGTCATGGAGGGCGGCCGCATCAGCGACATCGGCACCCACGACGAGCTGCTGAGCAGAAACGAAATCTACCGCGAAATCTATACTACCCAGAACAAGGCAGGTGATCAAAATGGCGAAGAATAAAACCAATACCGCCCCTTCCACCACGCCGCGCGGACAGCGCGCGCCAAAAGGTGTGCTGTGGCGCCTGTTAAAAACCCTGTTTGAGTTTTATCCCGTGCTGCTGCCGATTACGCTGGTGTGCATCCTCATCAACGCCATCGTCAGCTCTGTGCCGTCGGTGTTCATGCAGAACATCATCGCCCTGGTGGACAGCAGCTACAAATCGGGCGACTGGAGCTCCGTTTCCGGCCAGATCCTCACCTTTGTCGGCATCCTGATCACCATGTACATCATCAGCCTCATCGCCGGCTTCTGCTACACCCAGCTGATGGCCATCATCACCCAGGGTTCCTTAAAGAAGCTGCGTGAAAAGATGTTTGACCACATGGAGGATCTGCCGATCCGTTACTTTGATACCAACGGTCACGGCGACATCATGAGCTATTACACCAACGACGTCGACACCCTGCGCCAGATGATCAGCCAGAGCCTGCCGCAGATGCTGATCTCCGGCGTCACCCTGCTGACCGTCTTCTGCATCATGATGTACTACAGCATGATCCTGGGACTGATCGTCGTTGCCGGCATCGTCTGCATGACCTTTGCTGCCCGCTATGTCACCAGCCACTCCTCCAAATACTTCCTGCGCCAGCAGGTCACGCTGGCCAAAGCCGAAGCCTTCATGGAGGAGATGATGACCGGCCAGAAGGTCATCAAGGTCTTCTGCCACGAGGACGAAACCAGAGCAGATTTTGACAAAGTAAACGACGAGATCTTCTTCAATGCCCGCAACGGCAACCGCTTTGCCAACATCCTGATGCCGCTGCTGAGCAACATCGGCAACGTCATGTACGTCGTTGTCGCACTGGTCGGCGGCGCGCTGCTGCTGACCGATGTGCCCAACATCAGCGTTTCCGGCATGGCCTTCAGCATCAGCATCGTCGTTCCTTTCCTGAACATGACCCGTCAGTTTGCCGGTGCAGTCGGCCAGGTGTCCAACCAGGTCAACATGGTCATCATGGGCTCTGCCGGTGCGCACCGCATCTTTGCTCTGCTGGACGAGGAGCCGGAGACCGACGACGGCTATGTCACCCTGGTCAACGCCAAAGAAAATGCGGACGGCACCCTGACCGAGTGCGAGGAGCGCACCAACGTCTGGGCCTGGAAACATCCGCACCACGACGGCACCCTGACCTACACCAAGCTCCAGGGCGACGTGCGCTTCTATGACGTCAACTTCGGCTACACCCCGGAAAAGACCGTCCTGCACAACGTCTCCCTGTATGCGAAACCGGGCCAGAAGCTGGCCTTTGTCGGCTCCACCGGCGCCGGCAAGACGACCATCACCAACCTGATCAACCGCTTCTACGATATCAACGACGGCAAGATCCGCTATGACGGCATCAATATCAACAAGATCAAGAAGGCGGACCTTCGCCGCAGCTTGGGTATCGTGCTGCAGGACACCAACCTCTTTACCGGCACCGTTATGGAGAATATCCGTTACGGCAACCTGGATGCCTGCGATGAGGAGTGCATCGCCGCCGCCAAACTGGCCGGTGCAGATGACTTCATCCGCCGCCTGCCGGAGGGCTACAACACCATGCTGTTCGGCAACGGTTCCAACCTCAGCCAGGGCCAGCGCCAGCTGCTTGCCATCGCGCGCGCCGCGGTAGCAGACCCGCCGGTTATGATCATGGACGAGGCAACCAGCTCGATCGACACCCGCACTGAGGCAATTGTCCAGCGCGGCATGGACGCGCTGATGACCGGACGCACCGTCTTTGTCATCGCGCACCGCCTTTCCACCGTGCGCAACTCCAACGCCATCATGGTACTGGATCACGGACGCATCATCGAGCGCGGCACCCACGAGGACCTGCTCAAGCTCAAAGGTACCTACTATCAGCTGTATACCGGAGCGCTGGAGCTCGACTAATCCAAAACAAAAATGCCCCCGAGCCAAATTGGCTCGGGGGTTCTTTTTATGATTGGGTGCAGCTCTCCGGCGCAAGGAGGTGGAGCAATCTCTGATGCTTTTAAGCGGATTGTTTTGGAGGAAAGGAAGATTTTTAGACAGCTGCTCCTGCAGCGAGCCTCACAACCGGACAAAAGAAAAGAGCCCGAACACCAATTGCGTCCAGGCTCAGCCTAAATGGAGTGAATGTTTTCGATGCCACCTTCGCCGCAAGCGGAAAGGCCGGACAATAGAAAAGAGTCTGAACGCGAATTGCGTCCAGACTCAGTCTGGTGGGCGAGGGTGGATTCGGACCACCGAAGTCACTGACAACAGATTTACAGTCTGCCCCCTTTGGCCACTCGGGAACTCGCCCATATGAAATTTTCAATTTAGTGGAGCTGGTGGACGGACTCGAACCCCCGACCTGCTGATTACAAATCAGCTGCTCTACCAACTGAGCTACACCAGCATATTGTGGAGACAGCCTATTTATTATAGCAGGCTTTTGATCCATTGTCAATAGCTTCACTAAATTTTTTTGGTCGAGGCGACAGGACTTGAACCTGCGGCATCTTGGTCCCAAACCAAGCACTCTACCAAACTGAGCTACGCCTCGTCGAGCACGTCCATTATTATATCGTATCTCCACCGTTTTGTCAATACCTTTTTTTGTTTTTTCGTCCAAATTCCTCCTTCTTTTTCCCTTTGTCCCTGCCGATGCGAAAAAGAGCGCAGCAAAGCCGTTTTTTGCTCAGAACCTTACTTGACTTCCCTCTTAAAATTGTTTATCATTAAACAATATAAAGAGTTTGTTTTCCCGCACCTTTTCGCACTGGCGGGTTTGCGGGTTTAAGGTTATATCCGAGAGAAACATACGCTGCTCTTTACCAAATTTTTTGTGAGGAGGAAACTTTCAAGATGAACAATACCGAGAAAACGATGGAAAAAATCGTCGCCCTGTGCAAAGGCAGAGGCTTCATTTTTGCCGGTTCCGAAATTTACGGCGGTCTTTCCAACACCTGGGACTATGGCCCGCTGGGTGTGGAGCTGAAAAACAACGTCAAGCGCGCCTGGTGGAAGCGCTTTGTTCAGCAGAACCCCTACAACGTCGGCCTGGACAGCGCCATCCTGATGAACCCGGAGGTCTGGGTTGCGACCGGCCACGTCAGCGGCTTCTCTGATCCGCTGATGGACTGCAAGGACTGCAAGACCCGCCACCGCGCCGACAAGCTGATCGAGGACTACACCGGCAAATCCGCCGACGGCTGGTCCAACGAGCAGATGATGGACTTCATCAAGGAGCACGGCATCAAGTGCCCGAACTGCGGCAGCACCAATTTCACCGACATCCGTCAGTTCAATCTGATGTTCAAGACCTTCCAGGGCGTCACCGAGGACGCTAAAAACCAGATCTATCTGCGCCCGGAGACCGCGCAGGGCATCTTTGTCAACTTTGCAAACGTCCAGCGCACCACCAGAAAGAAACTGCCGTTCGGCATCGCGCAGATCGGCAAATCCTTCCGCAACGAGATCACCCCCGGAAACTTCACCTTCCGCACCCGCGAGTTTGAGCAGATGGAGCTGGAGTTCTTCTGCAAGCCGGGCACCGACCTGGAATGGTTCCAGTACTGGAAGGACTTCTGCCACAAGTGGCTTCTGGACCTGAACATGACCGACGAGAACCTGCGCCTGCGCGACCACGAGAAGGAAGAGCTGGCCTTCTACTCCAACGCAACCACCGACTTTGAATACCTGTTCCCATTCGGCTGGGGCGAGCTGTGGGGCGTTGCAGACCGCACCAACTACGACCTGAGCCGCCACAGCGAGCACTCCGGTAAGCCGCTGGAATACTTCGATCAGGAAACCAACGAGCACTACATCCCGTACTGCATCGAGCCTTCGCTGGGTGCGGACCGCGTGGTTCTGGCCTTCCTGTGCGACGCCTACGACGAGGAGGTTGTGGATGCAGAGAAGAACGACACCCGCGTGGTGCTGCATCTGCATCCGGCTCTGGCGCCGTTTAAAGCCTGTGTCCTGCCACTCTCCAAGAAACTGTCGGAGGAGGCCACCGCGCTCTACCAGGAGCTGAGCGACCACTTCATGGTTGACTACGACGAGGCCGGCTCGATCGGCAAGCGTTACCGCCGTCAGGACGAGATCGGCACCCCGTTCTGCATCACCTACGACTTTGAGTCGAAGGAGGATGGCTGCGTCACCGTCCGCGACCGCGACACGATGGCGCAGGAGCGCGTCCCGATGAAGGATCTGGTTCACTACCTGATTAAAAAGGTTCGCTTCTAAAAAACTTTTGGCCCACTGCCGTGGGTGAGGGCTTTTGCGAGAAGGGCACACCGTCCCTCCAACCCCGGGGAGTTTCTGCGGAGCCGCTGGCCCCTGCGACCCACCATTTGGGCGCTCCGCCCCAAGCCCCGGCCTACTAGCAGCATGAATGCTGCGAAAGACTCACCAGGAACCTCCTGGTCCTAGACTTCGAAGAAGTCTTGACCCCCAGCGAAGGGGGCGGAAGTAAAAGCGTTCCGCTTTAACTTCTGCCCCCTTTGATCCC
>ERZ773155.1453-NODE-1453-length-19964-cov-7.381988_pt1 | contig 19964 bp, 8 predicted proteins | sample MGYA00511262_ERZ773155 | MGnify/ENA primary metagenome ERZ773155 (study PRJEB29015, sample SAMEA2737828) | human gut metagenome | biome: human gut; feature: human-associated habitat; material: faeces | place: China | collected 2012 ... | reverse complement strand
TCTGTGAATTGAATAAGGAAGCGACTAAAGCCATCACCCCCTCACGCATTATCTTCGACGGTCACGAAGCACACCAGACGTGTGAAGGCCCGAAGTTTTATAAAAGGAACGGCTATTATTATATCTTCCATCCGGCAGGCGGTGTGCCAACCGGTTGGCAGGTAGTACTCCGTTCTAAAAATGTGTATGGTCCTTATGAATGGAGAACTGTACTGGCGCAGGGTGATTCTCCCGTCAATGGACCTCACCAGGGAGCTTGGGTAGACACTCCTTCCGGAGAAGACTGGTTCTTCCACTTTCAGGATGTAGGCGCTTATGGTCGCCTTGTTCACTTGCAACCGATGAAGTGGGTGAATGACTGGCCTGTAATCGGTATCGACAAAGATGGTGACGGTTGCGGCGAACCGGTAATGACCTACAAAAAGCCGAATGTAGGAAAGATATATCCCATCTGTACACCGCAAGAAAGCGACGAATTCGACGGATATATACTCTCTCCGCAATGGCAGTGGCACGCTAATATCAATGAGAAATGGGCATATTATGCCGGAGACAAAAGTTATGTCAGACTATACTCTTATCCGGTAGTAGCGGATTATAAGAATTTGTGGGATGTAGCTAATCTGTTGTTGCAAAAAACTCCTTCGGACAATTTCACCGCCACAATGAAACTGACCTTCATGCCTAATCCCAAACTGAAAGGTGAACGTACAGGTTTGGTAGTAATGGGCAGGGATTATGCAGGATTGATTCTGGAAAATACGGACAAAGGTCTTGTGCTGTCTCAAATTGAATGTAAAAAAGCAGATAAAGGAGAAGCGGAACAGGTAAACTCTTCTGTCGGTCTTACCCAAAACACGGTATACCTAAAGGTACGTTTCAGTTGCGACGGCAAGAAAATTAAAGCCAGTGAAGGAGGTAACGACCTCATTGTGATATGCAACTTCAGTTATAGCCTTGACGGAAAGAAGTTCTTGCCATTAGGCAACCCTTTTCAGGCAAGGGAGGGACAATGGATTGGCGCCAAAGTCGGCATGTTCTGTACCCGTCCGGCTATTGTTACCAATGATGGAGGATGGACAGATGTAGACTGGTTCCGAATTACAAGGAAATGATTCGTTTTTTATTCCTATCTTTGTAAGCAGAAAGAAAGGAAAACAGGATTAACATAAAAAAACAAGAAGTTCAATGAAGAAACTAGTCATTTTCGATTTGGATGGTACATTACTGAATACCATTGCCGACCTTGCACACAGTACAAATTATGCCTTGAATAAGTTAGGATATCCCACACATGAGATCGAGAAATATAACTTCATGGTAGGAAACGGCATCGACAAACTTTTTGAGCGTGCCTTGCCGGAAGGAGAAAAGTCCAAAGAGAATGTACTGCGCGTACGCAAGGAATTCGTCCCTTACTATGACATTCATAATGCCGATGACAGCCGCCCTTATCCCGGTATTCCGGAATTACTCTCATACTTACAGGATGCAGGTATTCAAATTACTGTGGCTTCCAACAAATATCAGGCAGCCACCCAAAAGTTGATTGACCATTATTTTCCGGAAATCCATTTTACCGCTGTGTTCGGGCAACGTGAAGGGATAAAGGTTAAACCCGATCCAACCGTTGTATTCGATATTCTGGAAGTTGCCAAAGTAACCAAAGAAGAAGTGCTGTACGTGGGTGATTCCGGCGTGGATATGCAAACGGCTGCTAATGCCGGAGTGACAGTTTGTGGAGTAACATGGGGATTCCGCCCACGTGCCGAACTGGAAGAATTCAGTCCTCAATATATTGTAGATACCGCTGAGGAGATCAAACGTCTTATTCTCTAATATCTGAATCTACAGAAAGATCTCATTCTTCAAGCTGTACGATAGATCTATGCGGATTATATCAACATAGATCTATCATGCAGCTATTTTTCTTCAATAACAGAACAATATTTTAAAGATTCTGCGCAGAGAATTGAAAACCGATTCCCGCATCATATAATTTACTATTTCTTTTTAACTTCAGAAAATCAATATCCGGCAGACTTCCATCCGCTTTGCGAGGCAATGTTAACTGAGCAGGATCCAAACTCACAAAATCATCCTCACCTACGGTCATATCTACAGGAAGAAAAGAATTATTGATAATCGTACATTCCTCCCGATTCACATCGACAATATGTTTTCCTGCAGCCCTCGGCTTATATGACAAATTATTCCGAATAATATGATCATATCCGTCCACGTCCACTATTTCTCCGGCAGACTTACGATTCAGCATACAGAAATTAGACGGATTCTGATAACCGGTATTATTGAACCAGGAAATTCCTCCCAAATGGTGATTGGCATAAAATCCTTTGTTCTTGTTTTTATATGCCAGACAATTCTTCACTACATGGTGTGGAATCTCATTCGGCATCTTCACTTTTGAGCGCATACCATAGCCACCCGCTTTAAACCCTGTACCATCTCCCGCACCCACAAATCCTCCGGGCTTATATCCATTATAAAACGCCCAGCAATCTTCAATCGTATAAGCTGCTTGTGCCTTTATCAAATCAAAACCGTCATCACTGTTGTACCAGGCCCGACATCCTTTAAACACATTTCCCGTATAGGAGGCAGAAGCCGGATGCCCACCGAAGCCATCCACATTTCCACCGGTACCATTCTCAGATACAGGGTCATAATTATTATAAGCATCACAGTTCAGTACGAGATTATTACTTCCCCGCACCAAATAAAAACCAATAGCCATGCCATCGTGCATCGCCAGATTCTCGTAAATATTATGATTTCCACCTTGATTGTATATACACTCCGACTGAGTATGCTCCCGGATAGTAACCTGTGTTTTGATAATCTCAAAATTGCGGAAATGGAGGTAAGAGCCTGATACATAAAAGACAGATACCCGTTTACCCTCCGGCTTTACTTCAGCCAGATTGAATATCGGACGTTCATCCTGATAACCTGTATAGCAGATTCTCTTGGCCTGAGTGCCACTTTTATTCATTTCAAAAACATAAGCGCGCAAATGATCTCCTCCCATCATCTGCTCTTCCCGTATCCGATACTCGCCTCCGCGAATATATACCGTATCTCCGGGAACGACTTTTGACTGCGCTTTTTGTAAAGTAGCGAAAGGTTTGTCAAGCGTGCCCGCATTTGAATCATCACCATTGGTAGCTACAAAATAATTCGTAGCCGAAAGAGACAGGAAACACCCCATAAAAAAAAGACTAATACCTATATGCTTTTTCATTATGCTTATATTTTAAAACCTATTGAAAACTGATTTCCATTTTACTGTTGTTAATGTGCTTCTTTATTACCTGACTCTTATCTTCTACCTCTAAACAAATATTCTGTAACCGGAAGTTTTTTCCAGTTACCGTTTTCATGCCGCTAAATTACAGCTTTCTTTATAGTTTAGAATGTACATGCGTACACAAAGCCTAGAAAATCGTATTTCACCTGAGATTTACATCAAGAATGAACGATAATACATCGTTTCTTTGTTTTTCCGTACGCTATTACATCCTCTATTCTAAAAAGAAAATTAACTTTGTAACCATTAATAATAATGTAGAATCGTAGAAATCAAATATGAAAAATGCACTGCTGATATTCGCATTCTTATCTTTCTATCTCAGTTCAGTACATGCATCTGTCGAGATACGTTCGAACAAACTGACCACCGGTGACGGACTGGCGAATAATTCAATCCGATATATGTTTCAGGACAGCAAGGGATTTATGTGGATGGGAACCGTCAACGGATTAAGCTATTATGACGGCAACTCTTTTGTCAGTATCTACCCGGACCCTAATCTGCCGATTTCATTGGCCGACCCACGCATCCGGAATATGGAAGAAGACTCTAACGGTTTTTTATGGATCGCCACCCTCTCTTCTTTATATAGCTGTTACGATTTAAAACATGGGCGCTTCGTCGATTTCACCGGTTGCGGAGAATACAAACAGAGCTATTCGAAAAAAATCATTGCATCCGACCAGTCTATCTGGTTGTGGGATAACAATAACGGATGCCGTCGTGTCGTCTATCAGGATGGCCAGTTCTCGTCGCAGGCATACAAAAAAGAATTAGGCAACCTATCTTCTGACAAGGTACTGTTTGTCTACGAAAGCAATGACAGCCCCGGACATGTATGGATAGGAACCAAGCAAGGATTATGGAAATACCATGACGGCAAACTGGAAGCAATGGATACACAGGGAGAAAGCTGGGAACATATCTTTTCTTATGACCAATATACCTGCATCATTACCGGAAAAAAAGAAATCTACCGCCACTCTCTTTCCAATAACCGACTGGAGAAAATCGCTTCATTAACCGAACTCGGAGATACAGGTGTAATCACCGGAAGCCTCCGCCTGCAACATCAATGGGTGATGTTTACCGCCACTGGCAGTTACATCCTAGATCCCGTAACGGGAAAGCTGCGCCGGTTCTCCCGCCTGAATATTAAAAACGGTAACGTCACCAGAGACAATAAAGGGAATGCATGGGTACACAACTATACCGGCAACGTATGGTATGTCAATACCAGCACTGGCGACATCAAACATTTTCAGTTTCTTTCATCCGAGCATTTGGGATATATCGATGTAGAACGTTACTCTATCATTCATGATTCACGGGATATCATCTGGATTACGACTTACGGAAACGGACTCTTTGCCTACGATCTGAATACCGGCGATCTGCAGCACTTCACTTTTGAAGTCAGTCACTCCAGCCATATCAATTCCAATTATCTGCAATATATCATTGAAGACCGTTCCGGGGGTATCTGGGTGAGTTCCGAATTCTCCGGATTATCTCATCTGGAGATTCTGAATAAAGGAACGTTACGTATCTATCCGAATGGCGAAGATGCTTCTGACCGCTCCAACACGATACGTATGCTTTTACGTGGCAAAAACGGTAATGTATATATGGCAAACCGCATGGGTACCCTATATGAATATGATGCCGACCTGAAAAATATACTTCGTAGAGAGAAGTTTACACATAACGTATACAGTATGTGCGAAGATAATGAAGGACAGTTATGGTTGGGTATGCGTGGTATAGGATTACGTATCGGGGCTGACCAATGGTACCGATATAACAGTAAGGATAATAACTCCTTATCAAACGACAATGTCTACTTAATCTACCGTGACCGCAAAGGGCGGATGTGGATAGGAACATTTGGCGGAGGATTGAATCTGGCTGTCAAAACAAGCAACAGTTATCAATTCAAGCATTTCTTTCAAGGCAGTTATGGAGAAAAACGGGTACGCGTCATACAGGAAGACCGCAACGGCATGATGTGGGTGGGTACCAACAACGGTATTTATATCTTCCATCCGGACTCACTGATCAACTCCCCCAAGAATTACGTACTTTACAATCATGTCAATGAAACATTCCCCAGCAATGAAATCCGCTGTCTGGTGAATGATCATGAAGGAAATATGTGGATTGGAACAACGGGAGCAGGCTTTGCCATCTGCTATCCGGGAAATGACTACCAACATCTGACTTTCGATTGTTATAGTATTAAAGACGGATTGCCCAACGGAGTCATACAGTCGATTGTTGAAGATCAGGACAACAAAATGTGGATTGCGACCGAATATGGCATTTCCCGCTTCACCCTCGCCACCAAGCAAATAGAGAATTATTATTTTTCTTCACATACACTGGGGAATGTATACTCTGAAAATACGGCTTGCATAAATGCTGACGGAAGATTACTTTTCGGTACGAACTACGGCCTGGTAGTTCTCGATGCCAATAAAGTGGAAAACATGGAAAAACTTGCATCGACCGTATTCACAGGGCTTCACATCAATGGAGCGCATATGTTGCCCGGTATGGATGATTCCCCTCTCAACGAAACCATGTCCTATACAGGGCAGTTAAACTTGAAACATTATCAAAATTCATTTGTCATTGCCTTTTCAACATTCAACTTTTTAAGCGGAGCATCCAAATATTCTTATCGGATGCCTCCATATGATTCGGAATGGAGCATCCCTTCAGCACAAAATTTGGCAACGTACCGTAATCTTCCTCCCGGTAAATACCAGTTGCAAGTGAAAGCCTGCAATGTAGCCGGCGTATGGGGGGAAGAAAGTACTATGGAGATTGTCATAGCTCCTCCTTTCTGGCAGACGACCTGGGCCTATCTGATTTATCTGGTATTCATTGGAATCGTCTGTTATTTCAGTTTCCATATCATACGAAATTTCAACAGATTACGCAATCGCATCGCTGTTGAGAAGCAATTGACCGAATATAAGCTGGAATTCTTCACCAATATATCCCACGAATTCCGTACACCGCTTACTCTGATTCAAGGTGCTCTCAACAAGCTAATCAATATAGAGAATCCTCCCAAAGAGATGCAACGTCCTTTAAAAACCATGGATAAAAGCACTCAGAGAATGTTACGCCTCATCAATCAGCTACTTGAATTCAGAAAGATGCAGAAAAACAAACTGGCCTTATCTTTGGAAGAGACGGACGTCATTGCTTTCCTTTATGAAATCTTCCTGAGTTTCAAGGATACAAGCGAGTCCAAAAACATCGATTTCAGTTTTGAGCCGTCACAACCTGCTTATAAAATGTTTATTGATAAAGGCTATTTAGACAAGGTTACCTACAACCTCCTATCCAATGCTTTCAAGTATACTCCTTCTAACGGAAAGATTATATTCAAAATAGATATTCAGGAAGACAAGCAACAGCTTCGTATACAAGTCATAGATAACGGGATCGGCATACCCAAAGAAAAACGTTCTGAACTGTTCAAGCGTTTCATGCAAAGCAGCTTCTCTCATAGCAGTGTCGGAGTAGGTCTCCACTTGACACACGAACTGGTACAGGTACATAAAGGTAATATCAGTTATGATGAAAATGAGGGAGGCGGTTCTGTCTTTACCGTCCTATTGCCGACTAATTCTGATATCTATCAGGAGAAAGATTTCCTGATTCCCAATCAGTTATTAACCGAAGAAGAGGAACAGCACTCCAAAGATTTTCTCAGAAATGAAACGTCAGAGGATACTTTCCAGCCTCCTGTCGATCCTTTGAACAAACGCAAAGTTTTGATTATAGAAGATGATACTGATATCCGTGAATTCCTAAGAGAAGAAATAGGAGTTTACTTTGAAGTTGAAGTAGCTGCTGACGGAACATCCGGTTTTGAAAAAGCAAGTACGTATGATGCTGATTTAATTGTTTGTGACGTTCTGATGCCGGGAATGAATGGATTTGAAGTGACACGCAAACTTAAAAATGAATTTACCACCAGCCATATCCCCATCATATTACTGACTGCCCTCAATATAGAAGAGAAATATCAGGAAGGAATTGAATCCGGAGCTGATGCGTATATCACGAAGCCATTCAATGTCTCTTTACTACTGGCAAGAATCTTCAAGTTAATCGAGCTACGGGATAAACTGCGCCAAAAATATTCTAACGAACCGGGATTGGCTCATTCCATTATCTGTACCAATGACAAGGATCAGAAGTTCTCGGTAAAGCTGAATGAAGTATTGAATGAGCACATGACCGATACCGATTTTTCGGTCAATGACTTTGCCGGAATAATGGGACTAGGACGTACTGTATTCTATAAAAAAGTACGGGGAGTGACCGGTTATTCTCCTTACGAATATTTACGTGTCATGCGGATGAAAAAGGCTGCTGAAATGTTATTGACAGAAGATCTCACCATAGCCGAAGTCGCCTATAGCGTAGGTATCAACGATCCGTTCTACTTCAGTAAATGTTTCAAGAACCAATTCGGGGTATCTCCATCTGCCTATCGGAAAAAGCTGTCTGAAGATGAAAATGAACCCATAAATGATGCCGACGTATGATCTTACAGGTTTTCCGTACTAATTTAAGGGGTGTTTCTTTCATTGATGTACTTTCTTTGCCAATGAAAAATTAATCATTAAGAAATCATGAGAAACAAACTCTTTCTATTTGTATTTCTGTTTGCAGTGCTGGCTATTGTTGATAGTCACGCTTTCGAACGCAAAAAATACAATTTCAACAGTGAATGGCGTCTACAAATCGGAGACTTTCCCGAAGCTAAACAATCTCAATTCGACGATAGCCGGTGGAAAGCGGTCACTTTACCGCATGCCTTTAATGAAGATGAAGCCTTCAAAGTGTCCATCGAACAGCTGACGGACACAGTGGTATGGTATCGGAAACACTTTCGGATTCCGGCTTCCGGTAAAAAACAAAAAGTATTCATCGAATTTGAAGGAGTGCGCCAAGCCGGTGACTTCTATTTGAACGGACAATATCTGGGAAAGCACGAAAACGGAGTAATGGCGGCAGGCTTCGACCTGACACCTTATATTAAAGAAGGTGACAATGTACTGGCAGTACGTACGGACAATGACTGGATGTATCGCGAAAAAAGTACTAACTCCAAGTTCCAGTGGAACGACCGTAACTTCAACGCAAACTACGGTGGTCTGCCCAAGAATGTATTCTTGTACGTTACAGATGAAGTGTATCAGACTCTTCCTTTATACAGTAATCTGAAAACTACCGGAGTTTATATTTATGCTAAAGACATCGACGTAAAAGGACGCACTGCCACCATCCATGCAGAATCGGAAGTAAAAAACGACAGTCGTGAACCACGCCAATTTAGCTACCAGGTGGTCTTGCTGGATGCTGACGGCAAACAGGTGAAAAGCTTCGAAGGTGAGAAAGTAACCTTACAAGGTGGCGAAACAAGGGTAGTGAAAGCTGCTTCCAAAGTAAATAATCTCCATTTCTGGAGTTGGGGATATGGGTATCTTTATACTGTCCAGACGATTCTAAAAGACAATAAGAATCAAGTCTTTGATGAAGTAAGTACTCGTACAGGTTTTCGCAAGACACGATTTGCAGAAGGCAAAATATGGTTGAATGATCGTGTGATCCAGATGAAAGGATATGCACAGCGCACCAGTAATGAATGGCCGGCGGTAGGCCTGTCCGTTCCGGCATGGCTTAGTGACTACTCCAATGGCCTGGTAGTAAAAGGCAATGGTAATCTGGTACGCTGGATGCATGTTACCCCATGGAAACAAGACGTAGAGTCCTGCGACCGTGTAGGCCTGATTCAAGCAATGCCGGCAGGAGATTCCGAGAAAGACCGTACAGGACGCCAATGGGATCAGCGTACAGAACTAATGCGCGATGCGATTATCTACAACCGTAATAATCCAAGTATCTTATTTTATGAATGTGGAAACAAAGGTATCAGCAGAGAGCACATGATAGAAATGAAAGCTATCCGTGATCAATACGATCCTTTTGGCGGACGTGCTATCGGCTCTCGTGAGATGCTGGACATCCGTGAAGCCGAATATGGCGGAGAAATGCTTTATATCAACAAGAGTGAACATCACCCGATGTGGGCTACAGAATATTGTCGTGATGAAGGTTTGAGAAAATATTGGGATGAATACAGCTATCCTTTCCACAAAGAAGGAGACGGACCGTTACATCGTAACCAACCTGCAACAGACTACAATCACAATCAGGACATGCTGGCGATAGCAATGATCCGCTGTTGGTATGATTATTGGCGTGAGCGTCCAGGGACAGGTCGCAGAGTCAGTTCCGGAGGGGCCAAAATCATTTTCTCGGATACCAACACACACCACCGTGGTGAAGAAAACTATCGCAGAAGTGGAGTAACGGACCCTATGCGCATCGAAAAAGATGCTTTCTTTGCACATCAGGTCATGTGGAACGGATGGGTAGATACAGAAGAAGACAATACCTATATCATCGGTCATTGGAACTATCCCGCAAATACAGTAAAACCGGTCTATGTCGTTTCTACAGGTGAAGAAGTGGAACTGTTCCTGAACAGTCAGTCACTAGGAAAAGGCAAACGCGAATACAATTTCCTGTTCACTTTTGACAATGTGGCTTTTAAAGCCGGTAAACTGGAAGCTGTCAGCTACAACAAGGCCGGTAAGGAAATAAGCCGCTACGCAGTAAGTACCGTTGGTGAACCTGCCGGACTGAAACTGACAACGATACAAAATCCGGAAGGATTCCATGCGGACGGAGCTGACCTGGCATTAATACAGGTAGAAGTGGTAGATAAAGATGGAAAACGCTGTCCGCTTGACAACCGTACCATTCAATTCGACCTGAAAGGGAATGCCGAATGGCGCGGAGGCATCGCACAAGGAAAAGACAATTATATTCTTAATACCAGTCTCCCTGTGGAATGTGGTATTAACCGTGCTCTTATCCGCAGCACTACCCAAGCCGGCAAGATCACTCTGACCGCTAAGGCAGAAGGGCTCCCCAGCGCTACAATTACATTAGAAACCCTTCCCGTCAAAGTTAGCAACGGATTGAGTACTTATTTGCCTCAGATGACTCTGAAAGGTAATCTGGATAAAGGAAAGACTCCCCTTACCCCATCTTACAAAGACACAAAACGTGATATACGTATTGTATCCGCCAAAGCCGGAGCCAACAATGAGACTGTAAACCAAAGCTTCGACGATAATGAAAGAAGCGAATGGATGAATGACGGCAAGCTCAGCACCGCATGGATTACATATACGCTCGAAAAAGAAGCTGCAATAGATGATATCTGTATCAAATTGAATGGATGGCGTTCACGCAGTTATCCTTTGGAAGTGTTTGCCGGCAATACTATGATCTGGAGTGGAGATACGAATAAAAGCTTGGGGTATGTTCATCTTAATGTGGAAAAGCCGGTACGTTCCAAACAAATTACCATCCGTCTGAAAGGTAATACCAGCGATCAGGATGCTTTCGGACAGATCACTGAAGTTGCGGCAAAAGCAGCAAATGATATGGAACTCGAAGCAAAAGCGAACAAGAATAATGCTAATCTGAGAATTATTGAAATAGAGTTTCTGGAAGCAATCAAATAGAATAAAACATTTTCTCCCACCATAAAGGAGATATGTAAAAGAAGGTGTCACAAAAACCATATTGCCCCATAGGAACAAAAGATTAGTACGGAGAAACAACCGTCAATGAACCGTTCAGTAAGCTATTATGCAGGCTAGATTAATGTATCCGGTCAGTAACAATAGATTGTTTCATGTACGTGGTCCCATCAGTCTACGTACATGAGCCATTGGGTTTACGTACGTGAGCCGAACGGTTCATGAACATGGAACGAAGACATAAAACCGACTTAACAGATTAATCAAACCTTGCTTGCATATTAAGGTTACCGGGCTTTGTTCTTAATGTAAGCAGCATACCTTGGAAACATTAAGGTGTAAACAGCGTACATTGACGCCCAAAATGATGTTTTTAACACATGCAGGCGAAATCCTCAAGCTGATTATCTATTAACTGATAATCAATACTTTAAATAAAAGATTCATCAAGGAGAGGTGACAATAAGAATGGAAGATACATTCTATTGTCACCTTATTATCACCCTCTATTGTCACCCCTATCTTCTTTATTATAAAACACTTAAATCAGAAAAGTGATAAGTGACAATAACAATGGATAAATATTTCCTATGTATATGTTTAAACAGAAATGAGTGTAGTCTGAAACTACCAGCTATTTCTTTATTAGTTTCTTAACTTCTTTAGCATAGCGTTTGCCTAAAGTAATCTGGCTTGCTGCATCAAAATGAGGATCCGTTTCATCCTTCAACGGAGTAAGTCCTTCGGAAGACACACAAGCACTATGGGGCAAAAAAGTGGAGATCTCTTTTATCATGTCATTAAAGGGTTTTGTACCTTCGGGAATATAAGGTTTCTTTGTCCAGTTCCATTGTGCTATTTGTCCTACGACAACTGGTAAATCAGGCATTCCCAGGTCATTACGTAAGTCTGTCATCAGCTGAATAATCTTCTCTTTATATGCTTCCGGATGATGACAATCGGCTTCTCCCTGATGCCAGATAATTGCTTTCAATGTACCATACTTCATTGCTTCTTTTGCACGTCGTATTGCTTCATCATAATATCCGCCGGACTGTTTGGCATTCTTAACCCATGAACGAATCGAAGATCCTCCCCGTGCATTGACGATTAAGCCTACCGGATGTTTTTTAGTAGCCATCGTCTTGGCAAATCCATATGCAGGTCCTACTTGTTGCCAGCTAAGTCCTTTTCCTATCGTAGAATAGCGGTTCAAGGGATTCACTGCGGGTTCGAACTGATCATCTGCATTCAGCAGGTATACATTTTGTAGTGTATCCATCACTTCCGGTGATAATTTCCCTCTCCCTGCCATATTCGACTGTCCAATGCAAAGATACAGATCCAGAGTCTTCAGCGGTTTCTCAGCGTGTGCTTCCGATCTTCCCCATACTAGCACACATAAAAGGAAGAGGCCACATAGATAATTTGTTTTCATTATTTTATTGATTTTATTATCAGGTTAAACTTTATTCGTACACACCCCTAATTAAAATGAATTTTAATAGTTCCTCCATAAGGATTAAAGTCAAACATAACTTTATTCCCATTTATATACACAGGTAATTCTTTCCTGCCTTGCTTCACCAGAATTCCATTCATAGTTTCCCCTTGAATCACCATCGTCAATGGCTCAGCAAACAGTTTTCTATCTAATTTCAACTTGGGAGTAATTGTCATACCATTCTTTTTATTAGAGACTTTCAATTGTATCTCCTCCCTTTCTTTGATATAAGATGCCACTTCACAGAAGGTACCTACCCAAATCTGATCTTCCATACTTTTCACTTTATCCAAATGTTCCCAAAATAAAGAAGGCGATTTGAAAGCATCATATCCATAATTAATGCCGTGCGTCATACCTACTCCCCAATCTTCCGCTTTCATCAAATCCTTCAACCATTTGTCAAACCGTTCGGGAGTTGACTTTCCTCCGATTGAAATTTGTTTAGTACGTGTAGCGACCCTGCCTTTAGAAGCCATACTGACTATTTCTTCTGTCTTATAATTATATGGGTAACAATAGGTACGAGGTACAATGCCAATATTAGCATAAATAGCACTATCATTCTTTTCTATCTCCGATTTAACTTGCTCTATAGTCAATCGTTTGGCATTCTTATGTGCCCAGCTATGGCTGGAAACCTCATGTCCTTTCTTTGACATTTCACGCAACTCATCCCAAGTCATTCGAGGTACCTTTGCAGATGCACCTTGTTCCGTATAATAGCCGCATACCCAGAAAGTACCTCTAAAACCACGTTTCTCCAACTCAGGGGCAGCTACAGTTGAATGTTCTGCCAACCCATCATCAAATGTATAACTGATAGCACAAGCTCTGTCTCCTTTATATTTGGCGACATATACATGAGGATCATCCGAAAGAGTCTTTTTAATTTGTTCATATACCTGTTTACCCATAGACTCGGCAGAAACCTGATTAAAATGAAGTTTATCTCCCAGTAGTTCCGCTTCCGACATATCAATCAGATAAGCGTTCTTATCTTCTTTTGCATAGCGACGCATTCCTTCCTCAACATCACTATTATACCTCTTGTTTTTCCTGGATACGGTACCAAATATAAATGGAAGTTCAGAGTAATCTTTTCCGGTTTTCTCTGTCAGGTGGTTACGCACATAGGAAACTACTCCTTTCAGATTCTGATAATATTCTTTTCCGTGCTCATAATCACTTTCTCCCTGATGCCAAACGAAAGCATCAATCTGATAACCTTGCTTTAGTTTGGAAAGTGTCTGATCAATACTCGCATCAATATTGGCAATCAAAGAAAGTAATAAAGATTTTCCTTTCTCACTGGTAGCTGTATTCTCTGCCAACCATTTCGGGTCGGCAGACCAGTAAGTTCCCCGAAAAGGAGTAGTAACAGGAGCAGCTATGGCAGTGCCACCGATAGCCCACTTGATAACATAAAAATCTTCCTGAAACAACTGTTCCAACCAATAATAAGCAATCGCATCATATCCCCAAGTATAAGGCTTACTTTTAGGATGACTCAATGGCCAAAATGGAACAAACATACCATCTGTACGATTATGGGCAATATGGCAATATTTGTAGGCTCCCGCAGTATACGTACTATCCACAGCCATTGCCTTTATATAATCCGGTAAACGATTGTTAGGTACTCGTCCATCCGTGTTTGACTGACCAGCTGTTATTATAACATGTGCAGGCTTCTGCCCTCTCGCCTGAATATAACAAAAGCCTAATACAAAAAACAAGATAAAAAAGAGTGTTCTCATGATCAATGATCCTTTAATTTTATAGTAATATTCTCCTGCAAAAATAAGGGTACTTTTACTATTCGACCATAGACTATTGTACACAAATACAAGGTCGATCATTCACATCGGGCACTACAGAGAAGATTTAAACTACCATTTAGAAAGCTTGGTTACTCAAGCTTCTGCCGTCTCATTTTCTCCCTGTTCTTTCATTTCACCGCGTTGATATACGGACGGCGCTACCCCAAACTGAGTCTTAAAGCACTTACTAAAATAGAACGGATCGCTGATGCCAACCTTGTAAGCAACTTCCGCAACAGTCAGATTCTCACCAGACAATAACAACTCAGCCGCTTTTTTCATTCGTACAACCCGCAAATATTCATTGGGAGAATACCCCGTCACTCCGCGCAGTTTTCTATAAAATACCGTTCGTCCTAATTTCATCAATTGAGCAAACTCATCAATAGAGAATTCCGGACGAGAAAGATTCTGTTCCAGTACAACAGCCAATCGGTCGGCAAATTCCTTATCACGGTCAGTAGAGCATACGGCAGCACGAACAATTCCCGGCTCACTGGAGAATTTCTCCCGCAACTTATCACGCTGTTCTATCAAGCGGAATACGCGTGCCAACAGAAGTTTTATACTGAACGGCTTCGCAATATAGGCATCAGCACCGGCTTCAATTCCTTCCAGATGTTTTTCCGGAGAATTCAATGCTGTCAGCAAGATAATCGGGATATGACTTGTCGCAAAATCAGATTTCAATTTCTTTGTCACTTCAAATCCGGTCATTCCGGGCATCAGTACGTCACAAATAATCAAATCAGCATCATAGGTACGAGCCTTCTCAAATCCGGAAGTTCCGTCAGCAGCTACTTCAACTTCAAAATAAACTCCTACTTCTTCTTTCAAAAATTCACGGATATCATTATCATCTTCTATAATCAATACTTTACGCTTATTCAAAGGCTCTGCTATTTTCTCCGGTTCCGGTAGTTCTTCCGAAAGTTCCAGTAAATGATGTGCCTGCCCGCCTGCCTCTTTCAACAAGACATTACCGGGAATAAGGAAATCTTTCTCCGAATAAACACTTTTGTCCGTCGGGATACAAACGGTAAAGACAGAACCTCCGCCGTCATTGTCTTTATATTCAATCGTACCTTTATGCACCTGTACCAATTCATAACTCAGATGCAAACCAACTCCGATACTATCACCGGAAAAACTACTCTGCATAAATCTCTTGAACAACTCATTTTGCTTCTCTTTTGGAATACCAACACCTGTATCTGCTACTTGAATCTGCAATGTCTTCTTCACTTCATCTACCGTAACAGAAAGTATAATCGTACCGTTCGAAGGGGTATATTTAAAAGCGTTAGACAACAGGTTATAAGTCACTTTATCCAGATTACCCTTATCAAGAAACATCTTGTAAGACGGTATAGACGGAATAAAACGGAAATTCATATTCTTTTGCTCCGCTACATCACCGAAACTCAGGAAGATTTCATAAAGGAAAGCAATCACATCCGTTTCTTCCAAAGAGAGCGCCAACTTATTATTCTGCATCTTGCGGAACTCCAATAACTGATTGATCAGCCTCAACATTCGCTGAGTACTTTTATCCATCGTTTTGAGCGGGTGTATCAGATCACGGGGAATATCAGCAACCCGTTGAATCTTTTCCAACGCTCCTTGAATCAAAGTTAACGGAGTACGAAATTCATGGGAAATATTAGTAAAGAAAACCAGCTTATATTCCGTCAACTGTTTTTCCACATTAATACGATTACGCAGACTGTTAAAGTTACGCACAATACGGAAAGTAAAATATAAAGTTACAATCAGCAGCAGCACATATCCCAACATAGCCCAGTTCGTCTTCCAGAAAGGAGGCACAATGACAATCTTCAAGGTTGTTTCACTTTCATTCCAAACACCTGCTCCATTACATGACTTCACATGAAGTACATAAGTACCTGGGTTCAAATATTTAAAAGAAGCAAAATTCAACGGAGAAGGTGTGCTCCATCCCTTATCATAGTTTTCCAGCCAGTACATATACTTTGTACGTCCGCTGTCCGAATAGTCAAAAGTAGAGAAATCTATCAAGAATGAATTCTGAAAATACTTCAAAGTAATTTCATCCGAATAAGCAAGCGATTGTTTCAATGGAGAATCCCCCATAGTAGGATTTATCTGGGTACCATTCACATGCAAATCTGTAAAGACCACCGGAGAAAAAGTTTCGCTATCCTGAATTTTATCAGGATCAATGACAAGCAGACCGTAATTTGTGCCGAAAAGCAATTTTCCATCTACTCCCACACAAGCACTATTCTCACTATAAACATTACCCAAAGTATAGGAAGAAAAGAAATAATTTTCAAAAGAATGATTAGTCGGGTTAAACTTAGAAATACCATATTCCGTAGCTACCCATAAGTTTCCGTTATTGTCCCCCAAAATTGATTGAATCACATCATTAACCAATCCTTCAGAGGTTCCGTAATGTTCATATTTCAATGAACGGTAATTATCTTCCGGCTCACAAAGATTCAAGCCGGAGCCAGATGTCCCCACCCACATACGTCCTTTCGTATCACGGTAGATACATCTGATTTCATTGCTGCAAAATGTACCGTTTGTATAATTGAACAGATGATAATCGTCACTGTCAGCTATCAATGAATCCGGATGAAAGATGCACACACCCTCACTGGTGCCCACCCAGATCATTCCATTATCGTCTTCTTCTATTACTCGCACCATACGCAGACCAAACTTCTGCTGTAAAAAATGACGGAATTTATACTTGCCATCAGTCGTCGGTTCTGCCAGTTCAAGCCCACCGCCAAAGGTACCTATCCACATACGGTCTTTCCGGTCACGAAAAAGAGAAAAGACATTATTTTCTGATAACGAAGCCGGATCCGAGACTTCATTGCGATACCATGAATCTCCGATCTTCAATCCATTTCCACGGGTTCCCACCCACATTTCGCCTTGATTATCTTCTGCTATCGCATAAATATTGGAATGGAAATACTGATTGGACATTTTGGAATGAAGATTCGAGTCAAACGTATATAATCCGCCTTTACGTGTTCCGACCCAAATATCCCCATCCGGCATTTTAGTCAACATACGAATCGTATTCGAGCGATCAAATAATTCACGGGATTCGGGATAAATACGCGAGGTTCCTTCATTCAGAACTGAAATACGGGATAAACCGGAATACTCTGAACTTACCCAAATACCTCCGGCACGATCCTCCATCACATATAACAGAAAATCCGAACTTATATGACTCTGATCATTTATATTAGCCAGAAAATGTTCTAACTTATCCTCTGTCGTGTCATAGGCAAACAATCCGTTACCATAAGTAGAAATCCAAATGATTCCCCGGGAATCATGGACAATATGATAACGTTCATAATCAATGTATCCCAGTTTATCTTCAGGTATCAACTGAAATTCTTTTCTTGCTCCATTCTTGGCCAAAATATAAGTGACACATCCCGTATGATTATATATCCAGAAGTCACCATGATTATCACAAATCACTTCACCATTTCTGATGTTCAGACCGGAGTCCACACTGATCTTGCGTGTATTGAAATCATAGTTAAAAACCCCGGTATTGGTAAGGATGACCCATTTATCGTTCAACAGGAAGTTTCCCGTAGGTGACGTCTTACCCGCAACAGCAGAAAGCGAACCGACTTTTGTCAGTTTTTGCTTTGTAGTCTGATAGCAGTAGATGTCTCCGTCCGCTGTCAGAAAATACATATCATTCTTGAATGCCAGAGAAGAAGTAAAATGGAGTAATCTGTCTTCTACCTTATACTGTCCGTCGGATACGGAAACTAAGCCACGCTGTGTCCCGATCCAGATTCGTCCGCCGGCATCTTCATTTACAAACTGTACCCGGTTATCCGGAAGATTTCCACGCTCCGTCTTAAATTCCGTAGACACCATCTGTCTGTCTTTCTGATGGACCATTCTGAGACAACCATTGCCGGAATGTCTGAGCCATACATCCCCATTAGCAGCAACAAATATAGACGAATAATTCTTTTCCAGCGCACCAGTCCCCGTATAGTCTACAAAACAGGCACGTTGCAAGTCATAACAACTGAACAATTCCGGAGTTGTAGAGATCCATAAAAAACCATTTTTGTCTTCGGTAAGGTCATAAATCCGATTATCAGCCAAAGAGACTTTATCACCGATTTCCGGACGGAAAGTCAGAAAAGAGTTGCCATCATAGCGGCTTAACCCATTTAGGGTAGCCAACCACAAGAAGCCTTTGCTATCCTGATACAGGTACCGAACTGAGTTATTCGGAAGTCCGTCACTTGTTCTCATTTGTTTGGAACGGAGTTCAATGCCGCCGTAAGCCGCATTGAAAACAAGAGTCATGAACAATGTGAAAAGTAATATGCGCCTCTGTGTCATATAGATTCTAAGATTAATGATAAATGCCAGACAAAAATAGTCAAGATAGTTGAAATAATAAAGAAACAATCCATAAATAGTATCAGGAGGATGCTTGTTTTTTAATCAAACATCCCCCTGATATCAATTCTGTCTAAGGGTTCTAGTCCATATGAAAGACTTCCGGCAATGGTATTGAAACCGGTGAATTGTCCGGATTCACTTCCATGATATCTGCCATATAATCCCACCATTTCTGTACAATCTCTGTGTTGCCCAAGTCCTGCGAACCTCCTTCTCCTTCTGTTTTCTGGAAAGCAAATAGAATATTGGTTTCTTTATCCCAATATATAGAATAATCCGACACCCCATTTTTTGAAAGCAGTGCTTTTAATTCAGGCCAGATAGCGGCATGCCTTTTTTCGTATTCTGCTTCATAGCCCGGTTTCAGATACATTTTGAATGCTTCTCGTTTCATGGTTCCTATATTTTAAAGTTAATCTTTTATTTATTCACTATCTACCGCAAAGATAGGAGCTGTCGTCTTCTGCTTTTCCTGATAATATTGCACGGCACTGTCATTCATCTGAGGATGTTGGGTGTTGAGCAAACGAATCATTTCCGCACCTGCCCAAAGCACCGGTCCGTATCCATGCGCCGCATATACATTGACCGGACGATAATAATAGAAAGCCGGATCGAAAGCCATACCGGTGCCTACGCAAGTGCCTTCCACCTGTCCTTCTTCATTTATCTTTCCGGCGACGGCATGCCATCCCAACTGGGCAACAGGACCATACGCTATCGCATCAATCCAACCTTTATTAATGGCGTGTGCCAGACAATATACATAGATAGCAGTTGCAGAAGTTTCCAGATAAGAATCATTGCAGTCGAGCAACTGGTGCCAAAATCCTTCTCCACTTTGCAACGCCGTCACTCCGCGCACATGAGCACGGAAATAATCCATCACCTTCGGACGTTGGGGATAATCTTCCGGCAATACATCCAGCAGTTCACAAGCTGTCAGCAGCGCCCATCCATTGGCACGTGCCCAGCAAAAAGCCGGATGATCCGTACTGCTTTCCACCCATCCGTGTCTGTACAATCCCTTTTCGGGGATAAACATACGGTCTGCAAATTGCAGGAATTGCTTCACGGCTTCTGCCAGATATTTATTCTTCGCTTCCTTATCATAACGACTCATCTGCGCTACCGCCGGAATGCCCATAAACATATCATCCAGCCAAAGAGTATTCCGCTGAGGACGATTACGGGCAAAC
>ERZ773155.1449-NODE-1449-length-19981-cov-36.771956_pt1 | contig 19981 bp, 17 predicted proteins | sample MGYA00511262_ERZ773155 | MGnify/ENA primary metagenome ERZ773155 (study PRJEB29015, sample SAMEA2737828) | human gut metagenome | biome: human gut; feature: human-associated habitat; material: faeces | place: China | collected 2012 ... | reverse complement strand
TAATATAATTGCAAAAACTCTAATTGAAAAAGCCAACACCCCTATTGCAGCACCATCAGCAAATATATCAGGAAAACCAAGTGGTACAAATATAAAGGATATATTCGATGAATTAAACAATAAAGTTGATTGCATAATTGATGGTGGAAATACTGATATAGGTTTGGAATCAACTGTTGTTAGAGTAATAGATAATAAAGTAAAAATCTTAAGACCCGGTAAAATAACCAAAGAACAACTTGAAAAACAAGGATTTAATGTAGAAATAGATAATAATGTTTTTAATAAAATTAAAGAAAATGATATTGTATTATCGCCTGGAATGAAATATAAGCATTATGCTCCAAATAAAAAATGTTTACTAATTTATAGTGATGATAATAAAAAATTCATAGAAAAAATACATGAACTAGAAAAAGAAAGTAATATTTTAGTTGTATGTAAAAATAATAATACAAAATATTTTGAGAATACTATTGCAATGGGAAACACATTAGAAGAAATATCCCATAATATATTCACTATTTTAAGACAAGTAGATAAAACCAATGCTTCATTAGTCGTTATTGAAGGTGTAAATAAAGAAGGACTAGGCCTTGCTATAATGAATAGATTAATAAGAGCATGTTCACACAATTATATTGAAATTAAAAAAGATAAGTAATTAATTATTATTTACTTATCTTTTATTTTAATCTATTTTTATATGCAATTCTTCTAATTGTTTTTCATTAACATCATTAGGACAATCACTCATTAAACATGATGCACTAGCAGTTTTTGGAAATGCAATTACATCTCTTATATTTGTTGTATCTGTAAGAAGCATTGTAAGTCTATCTAATCCAAGAGCTAAACCACCATGTGGAGGCGTACCATAATTAAATGCTTCAAGGAAAAAGCCAAACTTTTCTTTTGCTTCTTTTTCTGTTAGTCCTAAAGCTTCAAACATTTTAGCTTGAACTTCACGATTATGAATACGGATACTTCCACCACCTGCTTCATAGCCATTTATAACAATATCATAAGCTTTAGAATAACAATTTCCTTTATCTGTTAAAAGTTTATCTATATCACTATCATTTGGAGCAGTAAATGGATGATGACATGCAACATATCTATTTTCTAATTCACTATACTCAAATGAAGGAAAATCTGTAACCCATAACATTTTATAACTTTTTTTATCAATTAAATCTAAATCATTAGCTAGCTTTATTCTAAGAGCTCCAAGTGCTTGTTTCGTTTTATCTTTTTTATCTGCTACGATTAAAACTAAATCATTTTCTTCTAAAGATAAACTTTGTTTTATATTATTTAATTCTTCTTCACTTAATACCTTAACAACACTACCAGTAAATTCATTATTATTATATTTTAACCAAGATAATCCATTTACTTTATACGTTTTTACGAAATCACTAAGTTTATCTATATCTTTTCTAGAAGTAGAATCTGCTTTATTTTTTACTACCAAACAGTTAATTATTCCATTATCTTTTAAAACATTTTGAAAAATAGAAAAATTAGTATTTACAAAGATACTTGTTATATCATTTATTTTCATATCAAAACGTAAATCTGGTTTATCACTTCCATAAAAATTAATCGCATCATCATATTTCATACGCATAAGTGGTAAAGAAATATCGATGTTTTTTATTTTTTTAAACACATAAGCTACCAAGTTTTCTGTTAAATCCATAACATCTTCTTGTTCAACAAAGCTCATTTCCATATCTACTTGAGTAAATTCTGGTTGACGATCTGCTCTTAAATCTTCATCTCTAAAACATTTTGCTATTTGAAAATATTTTTCAACTCCTCCCACCATTAAAAGTTGTTTAAATATTTGTGGTGACTGAGGAAGAGCATAAAATTTTCCTTTGTTAACTCTTGATGGCACTAAATAATCTCTTGCTCCTTCAGGAGTTGATTTACAAAGAACTGGTGTTTCAACCTCAATAAATCCTTCATTTGATAAGAAATTTCTTATAGCAAGTGTAATATTACTACGTGTAATAAGTTTTTCTTTTAAATAATTTCTTCTTAAATCAAGGTAACGGTATTTTAATCTTGTATCTTCTAAAGCAGTAGTTTCATCAGTTATTTCAAATGGTAAATCATTTGCTTCACTTAATAAAGTAAGGTCTGAAACAATAACTTCAACATCACCAGTTGGAATATTCTTATTTTTATTTTCTCTTTCTTTTATTACACCACTAACTTTAATAACAGATTCATTTTTTAAATTAGTAGCTATATTATAAAAATCATTATCTGGTCTTACAACAAGTTGAATTATTCCACTTCTATCTCTTAAATCAATAAATAAAAGTCCTCCAAGATTTCTTTTTTTTGAAACCCAACCAAATAAAGTAACATTACAATCAACATTATTTATATTAAATTCTGCATTATTATATTTTTTCATAACATCCTCCTAAAAGCATGAACAGTCATGACAGTTACAATCTCCGTCATAATCATCTTCACAGTCACAATCACAACTACAAGAAGAATCATCCTGTTCCAATTGTTCTAAAATGTATTTTAAAAATTCATTTTTAGAAACTTTTTCTTCTTCTCTTGTTTTCATATTTTTAACTGTAAAATATTCTTTTTCTATTTCATCTTCACCAATTACAACAGCATATTTTGCATTAAGCTTTTCCGCATATTTAAAATTATTAGCAAGTTTTCTATTTAAATAATCAGTTTCTACGCTTAATCCTAATGTTCTAAGTAAGTATACTAAACTAAAACTAAATGATTTATCACTAGTCATTGGTATTACATAAACATCAACACTTTTCTTATCAACGATATCAATATTTTCATGTTCTAAAGCGAGAAGCAATCTTTCACTTCCTAAGCCAAATCCTACAGCAGGAGTTGCTGGTCCATCTAAATTTTCTACCAAATTATTATATCTTCCACCAGCACATAATACATTTTGAGCTCCAAAATCTTTTATATTAGCTTCAATTTCAAATACTGTATGTGTATAATAATCAAGCCCCCTTATTGTTTTAGGGTCAACCTCATAACAAATTTCTAAAGCATTTAAATAACCAAGTACTTTTTCAAAGAAATTTCTTGATTCTTCATTTAAATAATCAATTGTTCTAGGAACATTTTTTAATACTTCATTATCTTTGTCAACCTTACAATCAAGTATTCTTAAAGGATTTTTCTTAAATCTTTCTTTACAGTCTTCACATAAACTATCTATATGAGGCTCTAAATAATCAATCAATGCTTTTTTATAATTTTCTCTTGATTCATTATCACCAAGAGTATTAATTCTAACTTTTACACCCTCAAGGCCCAATGTTTCAAATAAATGATATGGAATACTTATAATTTCAGCATCAATACTTGGATCATTACTCCCATATGCTTCACAACCAAATTGGAAATGTTCTCTATATCTTCCTTTTTGTGGTCTATCATATCTATACATAGGTTCAAAATACCAAAACTTTCTTGGAAGATCTGTGTATAATTTATTTTCAATAAAACATCTTGCTACACTTGCTGTTCCTTCTGGTCTTAAAGCTAAACTTCTATCTTTTTTATCCTTAAATTCATACATTTCCTTAGATACAACATCACTAGTTTCTCCTGAAGTTCTTTTAAATAATTCAGTTGCTTCAAAAACAGGAGTTCTAATAAAAGAATAATTAAAATTATTCATAATGTTTTCAAATATATTTCTAAGTGCTAAAACTTTTCTAGCTTCTTCATCGTATAAATCATAAGTTCCTTTTTGTTTACTAATCATAATATCACTCCTTTTTTATATTTATATAATACTTCTTTTTTCCAAATAAATCAACGAAAAAATAAGTAATAAATACTTATTTTACTTAATATATTAAACTTACATAATTAATCACGGTGTTTATATCTATTTTCATCAAAAAGATAATTAATGTTCCTAAAACTAAAAATGGTCCAAATGGTATTATCTTATCTTTTTTACTTAAAAGTAAATAAAGAGAAATAGGAAACGCAATTAAAGTTGCTAAAATTAAACTCAAGAATGATGACATAATAGGAAGAGTTAAACCAAGAACAAATAAAAGTTTAACATCCCCTCCCCCTAAAGCTTCCTCTTTGAACATAAATTTTCCAAGTATCATTATAAGATACATGAATAAAAACATAATAACACCATATAAAATATAAGTTAAAGATGAAACAAAACCATATTTTAAAATATTTATAATTATTATTAATATTCCAAAAAAGATTGTAACTTCATCTGGAATTATATAAAAGTTAACATCACTTACAATTACAATAGAAAGTAAACTAACTAAAGATAAACTTATAAGTAAATCATAACTAAAGCCAAATGAATAAAAACATGTTGCAAAAAGAAGTCCTGTAAATAGTTCAATTAATGGATAAAATAAAGATATTTTTTCTTTACAAGCCTTACATCTTCCTTTTAGAAAAATATAAGATAAAACTGGGATAAGTTCCAAAAAACTTAATTTATGATTACATTTTGGACAATGACTTCCTGGTTTTATTAAAGATTCATTTTTGCATAATCTATAACCTACAACATTATAAAATGACCCTAATATTGTTCCAAGAAGAAAAAATACAATTGTAAAGTATATTTTCATAATTATAATACCTGTGAATTAAATGATAACATAGGAATTATTACAGATAAGATTACTGTACCTACTATTGCTGCTAAAAGAATTATCATTACTGGTTCAATAAAGGTATTTAATCTTTTAACATAATTAGCATATAAATCTTCATAATATGCCGCAACATGATTCATCATTGTAGGAAGTTTACCAGTATTTTCTCCAGTAACAAGCATTTCATATGCTACAATTGGAAAAGCCCATTTTCCTTTAAATGCATCACTAATTCTTGCTCCTTTTGCCAAATTATCTAAAGACTCTTTGATAATATCACTATAAACTTCATTTGTTGTAATATTACTTAAAATTTCCATTGTATCTGTTATAAATACATCATGATTTAAAAGTGAAGCAAATGTTTTTGTAAACATCGCTACTTCTTTATATATTACTAAATTTTTAACAACAGGAAGTCTCATATAAAATGACTGCATTGCCTTCCTAAAAGGTTTTATAAATTTAAATGCTAATGTATAAATAACAAGTATTCCTATAATTATTCCAATAAGAATAAGACCTTTTGTTCTTAAAAAATTACTTATTTCTATTACTTTTAATGTAATATTAGGAAGTTTTGCATTATTAGAACTAAACATTTGAGTAAATGTTGGAATAACATAAGTTAAAATAAATGTAATAACGGCAATCGAAAAGACAAATATAATCGTAGGATATGCCATTGCACTAACAGTTTGTTTTCTTGTTTTATCTATTGTAGTATAATATTCTGCCATATCATCAAGAACTGAAGGTAAATCTCCAGTCATTTCAGCTGTTTTAGTCATATTAATAAATAATTTAGGAAAAACATTTCCTTGAGCCGCCAAAGCACTTGAAAAACTTTCTCCTTTTACAAGCTCATAACCAATATTAGAAAATATTCTTCTTTGATTTGCTTTTACTGATTGTCTTTCAAGAATTCTAACTGAATCAATTAAAGATATACCTGCTTTTAAATAAGTTGATAATTGTGTTAAAGTAAAAGATAATTCACCATAACTTAATCTCGTAACACCAAGTTCTATATCTTTTGATACATCAAGTTTTAATACCTCGTAACCTTCATTACTTAAATAAACTGAAACTTCATCTTTATTATATGCATCAATATAACCATTAACTTTTTTACCTTGAGAATTTATAACTTGATATTTAAATCTAGTTTTTTTTACACCTTGTAAAGCCTCTTTTATATTTTCATTTTTATTACTATTGTTAATTGTATTAATTTTATTTTTTTCAATTTCATTTGTTAATGATGGATTAATATTATTAGTATTATCACTAACCATATTAATATCCGTATGAAAAGTACTGTTTTCATTAGAATTATTAATATCATCACTTACGGTATTAATATCTGTATGTGAAATATTATTAGTTTCATTATTTGAAAAATTATTTGAACTGTCATCATTAATAATTTTATTTATTTGTTCATCTAACAATTTATCTTCATTATTTTCCATATACATACCCTCTTTACTATACAATACTATTTTATATTAAATTTTAATTAAAATCAATAATAATTAACTAGATTTCTACAATTGTTACGCCATCATTAAATAAATCTAATTTATATGTAATAACTTTTTTATTATTTTTTAAATATTTATGTATTTCTTCTTTTAAAATATAATTACCTTTACCATGAATTATTTTAACTAAATGATTTTTTAAAATAATATTTTCTTTAATAAAACTATCTACTTTATAAATAGCTTCATATCTATTACATCCATGTAAATCTAATTCATTTATGTTTTTATATAAATAATAATTATCTATCATACGCTTCACCAATTATATTATATATTATTATGAATAAAAATAAAAGAAAAAGTCTTTAATAGACTTTTTCTTATATTGTTTGTATAAATTTAAAAATTACTTCTTTTTTTATATACAAACATTGAGGTTAAACAAATTGTTACTAAAACACTAGTTACAACATAATACATAATATTATCGCCAGTATTTGGATTAGAAGTACTAGCTAGTATTCCATAATGACTTAAATGTGTTGTTTCAAATACGATATAACCATTATCTAAAGTTGCAGGTAATGTTTCTTTTATTAACCCATCTTTTATATAGACAACTTCATATTTATTAAATCCTTTTAAATCATTAGGTATTGCAACTCTTATTTTCATTTTAGTATTACTAATACTTACAACATTATTTCCATCTAAAATATTAATATCTACTACATATTTAACATTTTTATCTGCTAAATCTTTTTCTACTTCAATTGGTCTTATATCCAACTTATAGTTTTTACTAACTCCTTTTTCAAATTCAATTTTTCCTTTTGTTTTCCCCGTGCTTTGAATTTCTTTTACTGTTTCTTCTGCAGGTTGTTCTGGTTCTCCTGAATTTTTAGTCCAAGAAGCATATAAAGTTACATTTTTATATCTTTCATAACCATTATCTTCTTTTATTAAAGTATCTTTTTCTACATCTGTTTCATTTTCTTTATCCCAGAATCTCCAATAAACATATTTTAATATTTCGCCACTTCCATCTTTTTTAGTATTCCATCCATTAAAAGTATATCCTTCTCTTACTGGAGTATATGGTAAAAGTGACATAGTAGTTCCTGAATTATCTCCACCTATGTAATCATAACTATTAATTTCTTTACCATTTAGTTTTCCACCATTAGCATTTAATTTTAGTACGATTCCTTCACCAGAAAAAGTATCTTGTGTATATGTTGCTGTTAATGTTATACAATCACGATTTGCAAAATAACTAGAATCAATTGATGTTACAAACTTTCCATCTAATTCCCATCCAGTAAAAGTATAACCTTTCCTTACTGGAGTATATTTTGTTAAATCAACTGTTTTAAATTCAGTACTTTTACTAGTTAACTTTACTATTTTTTCGCCATTTATTGTTCCAGCAAAACCATCAAGAGTTATATAATATGTACCAGTTCCTTGTAATGGTTTATCAGAAAATATTGCATATAAAGTTAAACCATTTGTATATTCTCCTCCGGCTACTTCTCCACTCCAACTAAACTCAGTTATTGCAATATCTTCACTTTCTTTTTCTCCAATAAAGCTACCCCAATAAGCAAATTCATTTCTACCATTAAATGGTACAATTTTTTTTGTTAATTCAGATAATTTAACTGTTGTTTCATATTGATTAACATTAAATCTTATAACTTTTTCACTAGCACCATCAATACTAACATCTCCATCACTACTAGTTAATATTAATGTATATTTTCCATCATCACTAATTGTTAAAGCATTTGCACTTATTACACCACAAAAACCCACAACTGTAATAAATAGAAATAATAATATTTTTTTAAATTTCATTTTTCTTTCCTCCTTTTACTTCATTATAAGTTATAATATTTTATAAAACAACCAACTTACCATTATAGTCAATGCTTTTTATGGTAAGTAAACATATTATAAAAATAAAAAGATTTAAAAACTATTTATCAGCTTCTAAATCTTTTTTTAATTTACATATATTATCAATTATTAGATTTAACTGATATATATATTAAAATCTTTTAATTATTACACATTATATATAAATAATAGCTCTATTTATTGTCCAATTCATTTATAGAATAAGTATTATATCCTTCATATTGATAACTAGTATCAATTCCTTTCATAAATAATTGTCTATCATTAACTTTATCTGTCAAAGCATTTTGAAGTAAGATCCTTATTTCTGTATCCTTTACAGGGCTTCTTTCCATCGCAAATAAATAGTCTTCTTTATTTATTTTACTCCAATCTACAACCATATTTAGTTCCTTTTTTAAGATCATATCTAACCATATACGAGTACTTCTTCCGTTTCCTTCTCTAAAAGGATGAGCTATATTCATTTCAATATATTTTTGGACAATTTCTTCGAAAGTATGTTGAGGCATTTTGTCTATTTTATTTAAAACATCTTCTAAATACATACAAGAAGCAAACCTAAAGTTCCCCTTTGCTATATTTTCTTTTCTTATTTTACCTGCAAAAAAGTATATATCATCAAACAAAAACTTATGAATATCTGATAATCCTTTAAAAGTACCTATTTCATATTCTTCAATCTTATTGGTATCAAAAAGTTTAAGTGCTTTCAATTTTGTAATTTTTTCTTCTTCCTTTGAAAGTTCAACCGAATTAGTAATTCCTAATTTATTTTCTAACATAAATACCTCCTAAAACTATGATATGTATATTATACCATAAAATAAAAGAAAACTCCATCATTAGACATAGTTTTCTTTTATATTTTTACTCATTATAAATTATTTTTATACACTTTTACTTTTTCTGTTTCTTTTTCTTTTATGATAAATAACTTTTTCTAAGTTCTAATAGTTTTTCATTTAAATCCATATATAACTTTCTTTCCAGTTAATTATTATATAGTTTCTTTAAGTTTTGCTTGTGCCACCGCCTTTATAGGGGATAGATTTCTACTACCAACTTTCAATAGTATATACCGCAATCAATAAAGGTAATAGATTAAATCCCAATCATTATAAAAAAATATTATTTAAAAGTTTTGATACCTTACTCGTTAATACATGATGATTATAATTATACCATCATTGTTTTAAAGATACAATTTGATTAGTTCAAACTACTTTGTTCTAGGCGTTAATTCATTTTTTATATTTTCATATTCTTTTTCAGAAGGATCGTCATCTATCATTAGACAGATATCACCATATGTTAATTCCATTCCTTTGCTAATAGACATTTTTACCAATTCGATGATTGCTCTATCTCTAATTTCTCTTTCTAATTTTTGATCAACATCTGGAACCATTGGTATTACTTCAGTTAGAAAATTATTGTTCATTTTATTTGTAACTTTATTTATATATTCATCATATCTTTTACTCATATTATTGTCCTCCTCATCAAATACATTATACCATATTTTTATAAATTGAGTATATATAAAATTTAAAAGGACTAGATTTTTCTCTTGCCTCAATCATTTGTGATTAATAGTTTTAGTTTCTAACACATTATAGTTAAAATAATTTTTATTTAAAACTGTAAATTAATTTAATAATTGTTATACCATAATCTATTATAAATTCTTTTTCTTCATCGCTAAATTGTTTTCTCTCTTCTAAAGCGTTATTACTTGAATGTCTAAATATCCTTACAAATTTAATTCTTGTTCCTTGTGATAAATCATAAAGTTCAGGCCTTAAATATATTCGATTTCGCACTCTCTCACCTCCTTTTTTCCTGTCGCAAAAAAGTATAAAAAAAGCTAAGATATGCGACATTAATCAATATCTTAGTCTAAATTTCAAATTTTATATTAATTTTATATAAAAATTAATTAAATATAAATTTATATCAAAAACAAAAAAATCCTAGATTTTTCTAGGATTTTTGGTTATAAATTTTAATTAATTATTTATCCCCGTTATTGATTGCCGCTTGAGCTGCAGATAACCTTGCAATAGGAACACGATAAGGACTACAACTTACATAAGTTAAACCTACCTTATAGAAGAATTCAACACTTGAAGGTTCACCACCATGTTCACCACAAATACCAAGTTTGATATTTGGTCTTGTTTGTTTTCCTTTTTCTACAGCCATTTTAACAAGTTGTCCTACTCCTTCTTGATCTAATTTAGCAAATGGATCTTGTTCGTATATTTTATTTTGATAATATGAATCTAAGAACTTACCTGCATCATCTCTAGAAAAACCAAATGTCATTTGTGTTAAATCATTTGTACCAAATGAGAAGAATTCAGCTTCTTCAGCAATTTTATCTGCAGTAAGAGCAGCACGAGGAACTTCAATCATTGTTCCAATATGATATTCTATATCAGAATTTTTTTCTTTTTTAACTTGTTCAGCTACTTCCACAACAATATCTTTAACGAATTTTAATTCTTTTTTATCTCCAACAAGTGGAATCATTATTTCAGGAACAATATCATATTTATCCTCTTCTTTTACTTCAATTGCTGCTTCCATTAATGCACGAGTTTGCATTTTTGCAATTTCAGGATAAGTTACAGCTAAACGACATCCACGATGTCCCATCATTGGGTTAAATTCATGTAATGCGTTACATTTTTCTTTTAAATGTTCAACTGTTACATTCATTTCTTTAGCTAGTTCTTTTATATCTTCTTCTAAAGTTGGTAAAAATTCATGTAGAGGTGGATCTAAATATCTAACTGTCATTGGAAGTCCTTTTAATTCTTTATACATTGCTTTAAAATCACCTTTTTGGAATGGTATAAGTTCATTTAATGCCTTTTCTCTATCTTCAACTGTATCAGATAAAATCATTTTTCTAATTTTAGGAATACGATCTTTTTCAAAGAACATATGCTCAGTACGACAAAGTCCAATACCTTCTGCTCCAAGTTCAATAGCTTTTTTAGTATCTTTAGGATTATCAGCATTTGTTCTAACACCTAAAGTTCTATAACTATCAGCCCAACTCATTAATCTTCCAAAATCACCTGAAATGCTAGCTGGAGCAGTTTTAATATCGCCTTTATAAATATTACCAGTTGAACCATCTAATGAAATATAATCTCCTTCTTTAAATGTTTCACCATTTAATGTAAAATATTTTTCATGTTCGTTAATATTTATATCACCACAACCAGATACACAACAAGTTCCCATACCACGAGCAACTACGGCAGCATGTGATGTCATTCCTCCACGAACTGTTAATACACCTTGTGCTGCTGCCATACCTTCAATATCTTCAGGAGTTGTCTCAAGTCTAACAAGGATAACTCTTTCACCAAGTCCACCAACACCATGTTTTTTAGCATCATTTGCAGTAAAATAAATCTTACCTGCTGCTGCACCAGGACTTGCAGGAAGAGCACTACCTACTTTATAACCATTTTTTAAAGCAGTAGAATCAAAAGTTGGATGTAATAATTGATCTAGACTTTTAGCATCAATTCTTAAAACAGCTTCTTCTTTTGTTATTTTTCCTTCATCTACTAAATCACAAGCAATCTTAATCGCAGCATGTGCTGTTCTTTTACCATTTCTTGTTTGTAAAAAATATAATTTTCCTTCTTCAATAGTAAATTCCATATCTTGCATATCACAATAATGATCTTCTAATTTATTTGCTATTTCCATAAATTCTTTATAACATTCAGGCAAATCTTCTTGAAGTTTACTAATTGGTTGAGGAGTTCTAACGCCTGCTACTACATCTTCGCCTTGAGCGTTAATTAAATATTCACCATAAATACCTTTTTCACCAGTTGATGGATTTCTTGTAAAAGCAACACCAGTTCCACTTGTTTCACCTTTATTACCAAATACCATAGATTGAACATTAACTGCAGTACCCCAGTCACCTGGTATATCATTCATACGACGATATACAATAGCTCTTGGATTATCCCAACTTCTAAATACAGCTTTAACTGCTCCCATTAATTGTTCAATTGGATCTTGTGGAAATTCTTCTCCATTCATTGAAGCTTTATAAACTTCTTTAAATCTTTTAACAAGCTCTTTTAAATCATCAACAGTAAGTTCAGTATCATATTTAATACCACGACTTTCTTTTAATTCATCTATAATTTTTTCAAAATATGATTTTGGAACTTCCATAACAACATCTGAATACATTTGAATAAATCTACGATAACTATCATATGCAAATCTTGGATTATTAGTTTTCTTAGCAAAACCTTCAACTGCAATATCATTTAATCCTAAATTTAAGATAGTATCCATCATACCAGGCATACTAGCACGAGCACCACTTCGAACAGACACTAAAAGTGGATCAGAATTATCACCAAATTTTTTACCTTGAAGTTCTTCTAAATCTTTTAAATTAGAAAGTATCTCATCTTCAATTTCCTTACTTATTTTTTTACCATTTTCATAATAAGAAGTACAAGCTTCAGTAGTAATAGTAAATCCTTGTGGAATAGGAAGCCCTAAATTAGTCATTTCTGCTAAATTAGCACCTTTACCTCCAAGTAAGTTACGCATAGAAGCATTTCCCTCTTTAAACTTGTAGACATATTTCATATAATCACTCTCCTATTTTTACCTACAGAAATATTGTACCAAATAAATACAATTAATTCTATAAAAATAGTAAAAAAGTAAAAAAAATTACCTGTTTTAAACTAATGTTAATCATTTATATTTTTACCAACCTCATTAAAAATAAACTTAACTATTTTATCTATTGTTTTTTCTAATTTTAAAGAAACACTGTAAACATCACTTGTAAGTTTTGTTGTATAGTCTTTATTTTCATTAATAACATAATTAGAAATATCAACATTTTTTCCTTTTTTTAAATCTTCTTCAAATTTTTTTATTTGTTCTTCCGTTAAAATACTATTATCTCTTAATTTCTTTTCATAATAACCTGTTTTACCTGCAAATAAAATAACTAAAAAACATATAATAAAACATAATAATATAAATTTAAAAATACTTTCTTTTTTCATTTTAAATCACTTTCTAAAGCCTTAGCAAATGCTTTTATTGAATTATATACTTCTTGATATGTATTATCTTGTCCCCCTACTTCAATTATAAAATTATGACTATCTAAATATTGATAATATGTTATATCATTTCTTTTATAAATATTCCTCATTAATCCTTTATAATTATCATTTAAATAGTTATTTAACTTTGTTACTACTTCTAAATTCTTATTAGAATTACTATGTTTCATGCCTAATAAAAACATCATTTTAGCATAAGTTTTATTATTTATTGTAACTGTAGATAAACTTTTATCAATACCATCTCTATGTAAATCAATAAAATATATAATTGAAGGATATTTTTCTTTAATTTCTTTACAATACTTATTTGAAATATCATAACTATAATGATAAGGTAAACCTTGTTTTTTTATTTCTTTTATAACAGGACGCTCTTCTACTAAAGCATTTATTCCTAAATTATTTAATTCATCTTTTAACATATAACTAGCAAGTTTAACTGTAGGAGTTGTATTATATAATTCAAATCCTTTATTACTATAACTTTCTTCATCATGAGTATTATAAATATATACTTTATAATCATCTTTTTTTACTAAATTAACAAAAGAAAAATTATTATTATTTTCTATAGGTTTATCTAAAAATTTTGTTTCCTTAACCATATTATTAACAATATTTTTAGATATTTCTTTTAACATATTATTATATTTTATACTACTTATTTGTTCTTCATTATATATAAGATAGTTAATTAAACTTGTATTTAATATTTTACTTCCTGTTATATAAAAACTAATTAAAAAAAATAAACAAAATAATATAAATTTAAACTTTTTCATAAAAATTCCCTTTCTAAAAAAATTATATTATTAAATTAAATATTATTTTGTCATATTTTATATATTTATTTCATGAATTGTATTATTTATTCCCGTTGATATTAAATTACTTAATTTATCTATTACAAAATCCACTTCTTTAGGAGTTACCATTAAATTATTACCAATTGGAGTTAATACATCAAAGATTAAACTTCTTTTTTCAGTATTTGTTAAATTACCTAATTTACCAAAAAAATATGTTTTTTCATTACTTGTAAGATTTAAATCTTTTTCTTTTAAATAATTTTGCATTGAAGAAGGTATTAACTTATTAATTGGATTATTTATGTTTTTTATATTATAACTAAAGTGTTTTTCCATATAATTAATTGTATCACTAACTATTGTAACTGCATCTACTACCATTGGTACCCCAATTGCAATAACAGGTATATTTAATGTTTCATAACTTATTTCTTTTCTTTCATTGCCTATTCCACTACCAGGATTTATCCCAGCATTTGTTATTTGAATAGTTTTACAAACTCTATCAATTGAATCACTTGCTAAAGCATCAATTACAATTAATAAATCAGGTTTTTCAAGTTTTATTATGCTAGAGATAATATCACTTGTTTCAATACCAGTTGTTGCTTTAACACCTGGAGCAAATGCTTCGGTTATTTTATAACCTTTTTCTAAACTTTTATAATAATCATAAATATGTTTTGTAACAATTATATTTTCTATTACTCTAGGTCCAAGTGAATCAGGAGTTGATTTAATATTACCAAGACCTATAATTAATGAAGTATAATCTTTTTTTAAAGATGTTTTACTAATTATTTTATGTAATTCTTTTATAAGAATATTTAAAACTTTATTATAATTATCTTTATCTGTTATATCTTCAAAGAAAATTGTTGTATAAATTCCTTTTTTCTTTCCTATTAATTTAGCACTTTCTTTATCTAAAGTAATATTACTTACTTTAATATTATCTTTTTCATATATATTTTCTATAATATTTGTTTTAACATTAGGTATTATGTCTGTTACTAAATCGGTTCTTATATTTAATGATTTTAAGTCTTTTTCTTCCATAAAAATTCCCTTTCTTAATTTTTTTTATAAAATCGTAATAAAATGTTTGCTTTTTTATGATTTTTTTGTTAGAATTATATTGTCTAAATGTGTGAAAAGAGGTGAAAACATGCCAAATATTAAAAGTGCTAAAAAAAGAGTAAAAACTGATGCTAAAAAGAAAGTAGCAAATAAAAATAATGCATCAAGTATGAGAACTGCTATTAAAAAAGTAAAAGCAGAAATCAAAAATGAAAACAAAGAATTAGCAACAGCAAAATTTAATGAAGCAAATAAAAAAATAGATAAAGCTGTTAAAGCTGGAGTTATCAAGAAAAATACTGCTGCTAGAAATAAATCTAAATTAATGAAAGCAATTAATAATATTAAATAATTAATTGTTTTTTTTATTTAAAAAACCACCTAATTTTATTTTTTACTAAAAATTAAGTTTTATACAAGACATATATTGTTTTTTTTGTTAAAATATAATTAATGAAAGGATATGTTTTTTATGAAAAAATTTATAAACTTTATTTTAGTTATTTTTTTTATTTTTCTTATATTATTAGCATATGATAATAAAGATAAAATCTATATATTTTATAGAGATAATATTTTAAAAGTAAAAGATAATATCATTATCGAAAGAAACGCTTATTTTAAAGATAATGATTATTTATATGTTCAAAATACTAATAATTTTATTAGTAAAAATTATAATGATACTTTAAATATTATTTATTCTATAATTAACAGTGGTGTTTCATCTTTTACTTTTTATTGCGATATTAATTATAATTCATGTATACAAGATGTAGAAAGTATATTAGATAATGAATATATATTATCTACAATTAATAATTATGTACACCCTTATAATAGTTTTGATGTTATTAACACAAAATATGATAAATATGGAAAAATAACTTTAAGTATTAAAAAAACTTATAATGAAGAACAAATAAAATTAATTGAAGATAAAGTTAATGAAATTATAAATAATAATATTAATTCTTCAATGAATGATATAGAAAAAATTAAAGTAATTCATGATTATATTATTAATAATGCTAATTATGATACATCTTTAGAAAAGCTAAAATATAGTAAAGCAGATGATGTTTTATTATATAGAAGAGGTATTTGTAGTAGTTATACAGATGCAATGAGTATCTTTTTAAATCGATTTAATATTAATAATTATAAAATAGCAAGTGAAGAACATATATGGAATTTAGTTTATTTAAATAATAATTGGTTACATTTAGATTTAACTTGGGATGATCCTGTTAATGAAAATGGTAAAGATATTTTAGATTATAATTATTATTTAATAACTACAAAGAAATTAAAAGAAATTGATAATAGTAAAAGTCATAGATTTAATAAAGATTTTTATTTAGAAATAAAAGAAAGCTAAAATTTAGCTTTCTTTCTTTATATAATTATCATAAAATTCATTGTCATTAAAATAATTTATACCAATTGCACTTTTTACTTCATTTAATGTTTTATTTGTAACTTCAATTGCTTTTTCAGTATCTTTTAAAAGCATTTGGTACACTTCTTCTTTATGTTCTTCATAATACTTTCTTCTTTCACGAATTGGGGTAAGAAGTTCTTGCATAATGTTATTTAAGAATTTTTTAATTAAAACATCCCCTACACCACCTCTTTCATAATGGGCTTTAAGTTCATCAAGATTTTTATATTCAGGAAGATATTTTTCAAAATCTTCATCACAACAAAAAGCATCTAAATATTTAAAAACAGTATTATTAGTAACATTTCCTGGATCATCTACTCTTATATGATTTGGATCAGTATACATACTCATTATTTTTTTTCTAACTTCTTCTTCACTATCTTTTAAATAAATACAATTACCTAAAGATTTACCCATTTTAGCATTACCATCAGTTCCTGGTATTCTTTTACATACTAAATTATCAGGAAGTACTGCTTTAGGCAAAACTAAAGTATCTGTTTTATAAATTCTATTAAACGTTTCTACAATTTCTCTTGTTTGTTCTATCATTGGAAGTTGATCTTCTCCAACAGGTATAGTAGTAGCTTTAAATGCTGTAATATCAGCTGCTTGACTAATTGGATAATTTACAAACCCTACAGGTATACTTTTTGAAAACCCTCTTAAAATCATTTCTTGCTTAACTGTAGGATTCCTTTCAAGTCTAGCTTGAGTTACTAAATTAGAATATAAAATTGGTAATTCAAGTAAAGCAGGTATTTGCGATTGAAGAACAAATGTAACCTTAGAAGGCTCTATTCCTACAGCTAAATTATCTATAACTACCTCTAAAATATTATCTCTAATCTTTTTAGGATTATCAAAATTATCTGTTAAAGCTTGTAAATCTGCGATTAATATATATATATCATATTTATTAGTATTTTGAAGTTCAACTCTTTTTTTAAGAGCTCCAGCATAATGACCTATATGAAGAGGTCCAGTTGGTCTTTCTCCAGTTAATATAACTTCTTTCATAATAACATCTCCTATTCATAATTATATTTTATAAAAAAAAGATAATAATTTCAAGTAATTATTATCATAATTTATTGGAAATTACAATGCGCGAAGAGTTGTCGGAGAGCGAATCACCACTGCTATTGAGAAAGTTCGAATTACCAATGTCTCTGCTGAAGCCGAACACCCCTGCACTCGAACTATTGTAATAGACGCCGCCACGCACAAACCATGGGAAAGCAGAACCAACGAAGTCAGCGTAATCACTATACCAGTTTTTTGTTTCAGTTAACGCATGTCCTGTATAAGATGTTCCTGTATAATTATTATAATATTTTTCATCTGGTAATATATTAAATCCTGAAGCATCTGGTTTTTTATTATATACTCCCATAACAAATTCACCTGCTCCACCACTCATGTCATATATTCCATATATATTTCCAGTTGTTGAGGCATCTTTTCCAAGGCTTGTATAATATGCTCCATTTGTTACAGATGTATTACTTCCTGCTGGTGCTCCATATCCTGTTTTATATGAACCATTATTGTTTATTCCCACTTCAGTACATGAAGTACTACTAGTACATCTTCCATATATACTATGTGTTAGATATGCTACTGCTCCCCATTCATTATTTTTATTCATATGAGTATCTACTTCACTTGAAATAAATCCAAAGCTATTATTAGGTTGTTCCATACTTCTACTTGCAAAGAAGAAATTACTTACATTATTATATCTTAAACTTGTTTCATTTGGTTTTATTATTATTCCATTAGCATTACTACATGTTTCATTCGTGCATCCTAAATTATTTTTAGTTGAACTTGATGCAAGTGTTGTATGGCTTGTTTCAAACTTTCCATACCAAAATCCACTTAGTTCTTTATTTCCAAACGTAAATGCATAAAGTGCTGTTTCATTTGGTTTTACAAAGGTTACATCTATTGCATTAGGTTTTGCTTGTGTTCCTCCATTATAATTACTTGGAGTTACAGCATTAAATCTTGGTATCCATACCCACATTGTTGTTATATCAGCCATTAATACTTCCTCACCTGGTTTTATTTTTAAAGTGCCATCAGAATTAAAATATCTATTTTTTATAGAACTATCACTATAATTTATGGTAACAGCATTAGCCCACATTTTGTAATCATAATGATACCATCTAGTTAGACTATCTTTATTATCTTTATCAGCACATTTCCACACATTTTTTGAACCATCATAATATACAGGAATCATGTTGCTTGCAAGTACTGGTGTATTTGCTCCACTTGTATCTTTTTGATTTATACCTATTACATATGGAGCAGTTGAAGTTCCATTTCCTCCGGTGATTTGTACTGAAGATTTCAAATATAAAACTGGCCGAACACCAACAGAAAAGCTATTTACATAGCTGCCATTGACAATTCCATTTGAATGGGCATAAAATGCATAGTTACTAATGCTGGAATACTGAGGCAATATCCACTCATTATTACGTTTATATAACCAATTTGTACCATTACATGCGCTTATATCTTTTGGTGATGAGTTATTATCCCATATTTTTTTATTTTCACAATTACTACTTGCATATCCATAATCGCTTACATACATTAGTCCTAATTTTCCAACCCAACTATTTGGATTTGATCCATTGTAGAACTCATTACTTGTTGTATTTTGTATTTTTCTTTCATATGAATAAAACTGTAATGAAGTATCTGCCCATCCATTATTAGAAGTTGGGGTTTTCCCTCCTAAATAATATTTAGCATCCCCTATCATACTTTGTGCTTCTCTTGTCAAATTATTTAAATATGTTGTATTAAGTTCTGTATTTAATGTTGCTGGTCTAGCCCAATTATTTGACCCACTTGTATCCCAATATTTATTTCCTATACTTTGATCTTTTATTATTTTTATTCTATTTTCTATCTTACCTGTTCCATCATCTGTTGGGAATACTCCGATTATTCTCCATGTTTCATTATTAAATGTTACATAGTTTTTTGGACTTGCTCCCCTGTATCTATATTCTGTTATATCTTTATCATTTCCTATTTGAAGCGTATTATCAGCAGGATGTGTTATTGTATATAATCCACTGTTATCTTTATTATCTGTTAATTTTATTAAAGTATCTGCTCCTGTTATAATAGTTTCTTCGCTATCCAATACAGTATATACATTTACTTTAAATTTATATATAACATCTTTCATTTCTAAAGTATGATTTCCATCATTTGATGTTTATGTATATAAATCTTTTGTATCATCTATCCATGTCCTTAATCTATATAAATGTTTTTCTCCTTGATTTATTTGTTTATTATATAATTTTTTATAATTGTTTTTATTAACATCTACTTCTAGTTGACTTATACTAATAGGACTTACTATTTCTATATTATCTTG
>ERZ773155.1436-NODE-1436-length-20072-cov-19.462707_pt1 | contig 20072 bp, 7 predicted proteins | sample MGYA00511262_ERZ773155 | MGnify/ENA primary metagenome ERZ773155 (study PRJEB29015, sample SAMEA2737828) | human gut metagenome | biome: human gut; feature: human-associated habitat; material: faeces | place: China | collected 2012 ... | reverse complement strand
ATTTGATTTTCTTCGATTTTTTCTCGAACAGTTCTTGAAAAGATGTGAAAAAAGCGGGGCAGCCACTATAAACTGACTGTCCCGCCGTCCGTTATTTCACGGAGCGATTTTTCTTTTTGCTTACAACCGTAGTTCCGGTCACAACACCGCCGCTGACGAACAGCAATGCGATCCACAGCATGAGGTTGCTGTTGTCGCCGGTTTGGGGAGACTTCGGCAGCTTAGCCGTTACGGTGTCGGCTTTTTTGATTTCCTTGGTGCCGTCCTTGTCGCTGTAATACTTTCCGCAGCCTTCGCAGTACCAATACTCGATATTGCCCTCGGCATCCTCGGTCGCCGCCTTGGCGAAGATATGCATAAGGTCGGTGTGGTTCTTCGGGTCAGGCTCTCCGTAAGCCTTTCCGCAGACCTCGCAAACTGCCCTTTCGGTGCAGGTGGCTTTCCCGCCGGAACAATCCTTTGTTTCAAGCCCGTTGCAGCCGTCCACCGTGCATTGGCGGGTGTGCGTGCCGTCGCCGTTTGATGTCCAGTCGCCGAAGGTGTGCCCGTCGTTGACCGTTACGGTCATCTCGGCGGTGTTGCCGGCGTTGTCGGTGACAACGACCTTCTGCCCGCCGTCTGCCGGAGAGAGGGTAAAGCTGCCGTTTTCGTCAGGCGTTACCTCCGTTCCGTTTACGGTGACGGTATCCACATACTTTTCGTCAACGGTGACCGTCTGCGCCTCGCAGTAGGTCTTGCCGTTTTCTATGCCTGTGATAACCGGGCTTGTGCCGTCAAGCACAATGCCGTCCGAGCAGATGTAGTCCGTATTGCCCGCCTTATCGGTCAGTCTGACATAGATAATGTATTCGTTATCGGGGTCAATGCCGAACGGTGCGGTGTACGCTGTGAAGGTCATGCCGTCAAGCTCCGCTTTTGTCAATTCCTTATCTGACAGCAGATATTCAACCGTTACCGTTTCGCCGCTGTTGTCGGCTGCGGTGATCGTCACCGTTTGCGTGTCCTTAAAGAACAGACCGAAGGTGATATTGTTGAGGAACGCTTTCCAACTGTTCTCGCTGATTTTAATTTCGCCCGTGGGCTTTTCGCTGTCTTTCCACTGCGCCGTGACAGTCATATCCTCGGCGGGCATGGTTTTGGGGATTCCTTTGTCCCATCCGATAAAGGTGTAACCCTCTCTTGTTGGGGCTTCAGGGGCGGTGATTGCCGTGCCGTAGTCCTGCGTGATGGAAGCAATATCGCTGCCGCCTGCGGTGTCAAAGGTGATGGTGTAGCGGTTTGGTGTCCAGACCGGGTAGAGCGTGATTCCCGCATTTTCCGTGTATGTTCCGCCGAGCGGGTAGGTCTTGGTGCCGTCAGCGTTCCTCCAGCCGGTCTGCGTGTACCCGGTGCGGGTAAAGAGCGCGCCGGGAAGGGTCACGGTGGTGTCGTAGTCCTTGATGATCGTTGTGGAACTGCCCGTTCCATCGTTGCCGGGGGCAAAGATGACGCGATAGGTCCGCGCTTCAAAGCGGAGATATGTCTTGTCTTTATAGGTTTCATCGCTGATCTCCGTAGCATCGGAGCCGTCCGCGGCATTGCCCGCGAGCATCCGCATACCGGGGATCAGGTCGGCAATGACGGTATGTGCGCCGTTCCGATACAGCGCGGAGGGATCGCCGATCAGCGTGAGCGTGCCGCCCTTCACGACCAGTCTGTTATCGTAAGTTCCCAAAGCGCCGGAAGCCGTTCCCCGGCTGTCAAGCACAATGTCGCCGCTCTCAATGATAATATCGTTTTTGTTTTCGATCCACCCGGCGCGCAGTGCCCCGGTCCCTTTGATGAGAAGGTCGCCACCCGTGTGGCTGATCCCGCGCTTGTCGTTTTCAAAAACGTTGTTTCCGATGAGTACCACGGTCAGGGTGTCGGGGAGGTCCGTTGCGCCGAGCATCTGCTGCCCGGTCAGCGTCACGCCGTTCAGCGTCAGTGTCTTGGCAGCGTCGTCATAGGATACTGTACCGTCGCCGTATACGTCACCTGCGTTTTCATTGTTTATGTAAAGGAGAATGCCGCTTGCCGAGTAATAGTATACGCGGTATTCGTAAACGATCCTGCCGTTCCCCTCAAACCGGAGACCGCTGAAGGTTCCCGCGTTGAACGCATGGTAGACCACATCGGTGAAGATAGTTCCGGTAGCGGAGCCGGTGATTTTTGTGCCGTCCGCCGTACAGACGGTGCCTTCGATCCTGCCGCCAAGCGCCCGGAAGTCTATGTTGTCGCCGAGGTAGAGAGCATTGCATCTCGGGTCGGTGCTACGGCATCCGGTGATCTTTCCGCCGGTCATCACGGCTTGCGCCGAGGAGGACAGCGAACGGACCCCGCCGCCCTGCCATGCTTCACAATCGCTGATAACAGTTCCGCCCAGTTCAAAGGCGGTAAAGTCGAACGTCGCAATGCCACCGCCCGCTGTGATTGCCGAGCACTCCGAAATCGTACCGCCCGCCAGTGTCAGCGTGCCGCCGTCCGCGCAGATACCGCCGCCGTTCCATGCAGAGCAGTCCTTGATGCTGCCGCCCTTCATGAGGAAGGCGCCTCCGGTACTTACCAGAACGCCGCCGCCGTTTCCGATCACGTGGCAGTCGCGGATGGTCCCGCCGTACATGGTGAATGCGCCTTCCGCACCGACGCCGTGTCCGAATTTTTCAATAACGCCGCCGTACATGAGAAATTCCGCGCCGTTCATGACCCGGATGCCGGTCCGGTCGGAATCTCCGTTGGCGCTGCCCCGGATCGTGCCTCCGAAGAGCGTGAGCTTGCCGGCCTGATATTTTTTTTCGACCGCGATGCCGTCCTTCGGGAAGACGATCTTGCCCTGTCCCGTGCAGTCGGTGATTATCAGCTCGCCCTTGGTGATCTTTATGCAGGCGTTTTCCGTCAGCGTGATCGTTTTGCCGTGCAGGCAAAGGCGCATGCAGTCCGAGAAAGAGCCGTTGTACTCCCTGTCAAGCGTTACATCGTCCGTCAGGTACCAGTAACCGTCCTTGATTGTGGAGTAGATGACGCTGTTGTAGTTACAGGGAAGGTCGTCGGTCCCGGCCCACGGTGCCCAGCCCATGTCGATGTGCGACGTGTGGTCGCCGACAGCGGTATTCCCGCCGCAGACGCAGTGGTAGTGGTCAAGTCGCATGACGATCCCGGAGGTTTCTTCGTCATAGGCAAAGATATAACCCTCCCATGCGTTCCGCGTAGTGATAAAATGCGTCAGGTCGGCGGCTGTCAGTGTGTAGTTTTCGCCCCCGATGAGCCGGACGGGATTGGTTTTGATTCTGGTCGCCATGGCTTCCTGCAAATTCCATCCCACATTGAACGAGATCTGCAAGTCCTTGTCAAGGGTCCCGTTTATCCGGACGGGCGGGTACTCATATTTCCTCGGGTTGCTTACAAAAGACCAGATGGCACCGTAATCAATCAGAATGTCATCTCCCCATGTTTCCCCGGTATCCGGGTTCTGATAGCGGTTGCCGGAGAACCGGATGTTGCCGGAAAGGAAGAGCGTCGATCCCGAATTGATGTGGATTCCCGCGCCGGAACCGCTCGCGGAGGAAACGCAGTCCGTCACTGCGGCGTTCCCGGAAAGGTAGACCTGCGTGCCCCTTCCATATGCGCCGTGCAGGGAAATGCCGGATTCCCGGCAGGCGGTGATGTGCGCATTGCCGGTCATACGGAAGGTTCCGCTGACCCCGACGCCGCACAGGAAGTCCCGGATGGTTCCCCCGTACATAGTGAGGGTCGCGTCCTGTGTGACGGAGATACCTTTTGTATCCGCACCCACGATGGTGCCGTTCCCTCCGCAATCGGTAATGGTCAGTGCGTTGCTTCCCTTCACGGTGAGCATATACCGGTTTTCCGGAATACTGCTGCCCGCCCGGATCTTCTTTCCATTCAGACAGATGTTCACACTTTCATTGATTTCGAACTGCCCGTCGATGAGAATGTCGTTTTTGAGATAGTAGTTGCCCGCCGTCGTGGGGAGCGAGTCGGTTTTGTCCCATGCCGTCCATTCCACCGCTGTATGCGAGGTATGCCCGTCAAAGTCCGCGTCCCCACCGCAGACGCAGTGGCCGTGCTCTACCCAGAGCGCCGTAAGCGAGTTCACCTCGTTCGGAACCGCGTCGCCGGGAGCGTAAAGTTCTCCGTTGTCTCCGCGCCACATGAAATAGGTGCCGGTGTTGCCGTCGGGACGGGTCAGTCCCTCCTTTGTCGGTGCGAGAAAGGTAACGGCAGGGTAAGAGGGGTCCAGCACCTCGATGTTTTTGACGACGATGCTGATGTCACCGGTATTCCCGCCGACACTGCCGCCGTTCAGGTTCAGGGTAACGGCTTTCATGTAGTTCTGCGGGTACTCCATTCCGTAGGCAAGCGCGATTTCCAGAACCGGACGGTATGCTGTCATCCTGGTCGCTCTGTCCGGAGGGTACGAATAGAAACCGGAGCCGCCTCCTGAACGTACGACGCGGAACTCCCTGGTAGCATTCGGATTCGTATCCTGGCACCATGAGTCCTGTGTGCTGACGATGCCGTCTGCCTCGACCATGTCATAACTGTTTTTGATAAACCCGGAATTCTTTTCGAAGATGCGCTGCCACTCGTTGTTGAAGGGGCCGGTGTCGTAACGCGCTCCGCCCGAGGGGGCGTGGATGTAATACGGCACCCCGTTATACTCTGTGAGATTTCGGAAAATCAGGTCCTTCTTATTCAGCTCATTCCACGACACGGTGTGCGTGATGTTGTATTCGGAAATAAACAACGAATGTTCGTATTCCATTTCCGATTCCGTCGGTATCGCCGCCTGCAAAAGCGTGTAGGCGCTGACGGTGCCCGCGTAGGTGAAGGGCACATAGTGCAGCGTTTGGTCGGGCAGCTTGTCGTTCACGGTTCCGGGAATCCCGCTTTCCGACAGGTCAAACCAGTAGGTCCTGCCCAGCTCCAGGTCAAACTGCTCCACCGGTGTGTTTGCCGCCCAAATATCAAAGGGCGGGGCGAGGAGCAGGACAACCGCCAGGGCAACCAGGATGAGCGGCAGTCGTTTTTTCATTTCTCATTACCTCCGTTCAAGTATTGTGAGCGGTATTTATCTGCAAACAGGGCGACCCCCTGCTTTAAGACCTCCATCTGGGTTTTCAGATAATATTCGTCCTCGAACATGGCATAGTGCACACAGGCGCGGACAAAGATAAAAATCAGCGGCGTGATAGTCGTATAGGGGATACCTATCTTCGGCTCAAGCAGCTTTGCATATTCGGTATATCTTTCGTTGACGCCCTCAAAGAATTTCTTGCCGTGCTCGATATACTTCGGGTGCGTATACACCTGATACATCAGCCGATACTTCTTTCCGTGCTCGCGCGCCGTCCAATACGGCACCTCCGCCACAAACCTGACAACATCCTTGGGATCGGTAGGCGCCATCTCCATAAAGTCATCCTCGACCTTTTCCATACAGTATGCTGTCGATTCGATGATCAGCTCATCCACACTGCTGAAATAGGAGTACAGATTTCCCGTTGTACAGCCGCACGCCTTTGCTAGCGCTTTTATGCCCGTGCCGGTAAGTCCGTTTTCGGCATAGCATTCAAAGCATTTTTCCATCATTTCGCGCTTGCGCGCGTTGTGCTGTTCCTCTGTTGCTCTCATATACGCCACTTCCTTCTTGATAACTAACTAATCAGTTAAATATAGTATAACATAGATTTGTGTCGAATTCAAGAACTGTTCGAGAAAAGATGTGAAAAAAGCGGGACAGCCGCAAATCAATTGACTGTCCCGCCGTCCGTTATTTCACGGAGCGCTTTTTCTTTTTGCTTGCAACCGTAGTGCCGGTCACAATGCCGCCGCTGATGAAGAGCAGAGCGATCCAAAGAGCCAGATTACTTGTGTCTCCGGTCTTGGGAGAGTTGGCCTCTTCCGCCAGCTTTTTGATCTTCTCAGCAAGCGCGTCAACCTTGCCCGGAGCATCCTTGCCGAGCATAGCTTTCTCGTTCTCGGTAAGCCCGTCAAGGAGCTTCTTCACTTGGTCGAGCGCACTCTTGTCGCTGAGCTTTGCGTTGTCTGCCGAGGGGAGCTTGCCGATCTCCTCAGCCGCCTTTTCCGCATTACCGATGGCAGCCAGTGCCGCTTTTACGGTTTCAAGCTTGGTTTCAAGATCCTTATTCTCTTCTTCGGTGTAGTTGCCGTCGAAGTCACGCAGAGCGCCCTCCAGAGCCTTGTCTGCCTTTTCAAGGGCTTCCTTGTCTTCAAGCTTCACATTGTCCTTGGTGATACCGTCAACAGCCTTGATCTCATCGGCCTCGGCAGCATCCTTTGCCGCTGCAATGCGGTCAAGGAGCGCACGGGCTGTGCCCTTCAGAGCTTCAAGAGCGGCTCTTTCGGCATCCGTCAGGTTGTCGCCGTCAAGCAGCGTGTCAATGTCGGAGATCAGCTTCTCAACATCCGCCTTGTCGGCGCTCGTCACCTTGTCGATGTCATAGCCGTTCACGGCATCGGTCAGACGGGAGATTTCGTCTGCAACATCTGCAATGCGCTTATTCAGGTCCTTGCATTTTGCGGCCGCCTCGGTCAGCTTGTTCCACTCATCGTCGGTGGATTCGCCGTCGTCAAACACTTCGGCAATATCGAGAATCTGCCGCTCAACAGTGGATATCATCTCGGCATCGCTCGATTTCACGTTTTCGTCCGTAATCGCCGCAATAGCATCGGTAATGGACGAGATCGGCTTCATATAAACCGTATACTCGGTCACATTGCCCGCCTTATCCACTGCACGAATGACATAGGTAGCGTCTTTGTCCCCAACAAGAGTGAATACACCTTCAACAGGCTCACCGTTCAGTGTAACCGATTCAGGGTTTTCATCGTCGATCGCAACCTTTTTGGTCACATAGTAGGTCTTGCCGTTCTCGACACCGACGATCTCGGGTGCGGTAGTGTCGAATGTCGCACCGTCCGAGCCGATAAAGGTGACATTTCCGGCGTTGTCTTCAATGCGGGCATAGATGATGAATTTATCCATGTCCTTTGCCTCTATGTCGAAGTCGCTGTTATCCGTCCAGTCTGTGATTGCACGAACCTCTTCATCGTTGAGAATCCTGTCAGACTTGAAGTACAGCACGGACTTCACACCGGAAGCGTCATCCGTCGCCGTCAGCTTGACATTGACATCATCCTTAAAGAACAGACCGAAGGTGATCGTATTGATGAGCTTTTGGAACGCCGTGCGTTCGTTGAGCTTAATCTCACCGGTCGGCGCGGTCTTATCGATCTTGTAGTTCTCGGTAACTGCCGCAGAAATAGCTCCGGTTCCGGTGTTCTTCACGAAGAAGATAAGCTTGCCGTTATCGGTTTCATCCGATGCGGTAAGGGAATCTGCCCACTCACCGTTTGCCGTATCGGTCAGACTGAGCTTGTAGCCCGCTTTTGCCGTGATGACAAAATCTTTGTTGATCCAGCCGTTGGAATTTACCTCATACTCGCTGCCGTCAGCAGAATATTCCACGATGCTCGCCGTAATGCCGGTCGGCTGAGTAAGCGTGTAGTTGCCGACAGTCACGCTGTCACCGGAAAGCGTAAATGCGGTGAAGCTGATAGCGATGTTTTTGCCGATTTTGACGCTGTCAAAGGTTGGAACACCGTTTACAAGCGTCAGCATATCACCGTCGACCACGCCCACAAGCGCAGGCGTGCCGTCGATCTCGGCAATGTTTTTGCCGTCATACTGCTTATCCTTGACCGCAAGGTCCTTAATCGTCAGTTCCATGGCAGAGATACTTGCCGTAGTGTTTGCAGGCTGAGCCGCCAGCACATAGTTTGCCGCATCGTCTCCCGAAAGGGCAAAGTCAGAGAACGCAACCGTCTTGCCGCTGCCGACATTCCAGTCGTCATACGCCGCCTTACCGGTGACGATATCAACCTTGTCGCCGTCAATCAGTCCGTCGAATGTGCCGGCTGCAGTTACTTTCGCATCGGTGCTGCCGTCGTACACTTTGGAGGCTTCAACCGCCGTATCTACGATCTTGATCTCCTTAACCGTGATATCCGCAGTTACAGACTCAGGCTGTGCGGTCAGCTTATAGTTTGCCGCAGCATCACCTTCAAGCGCAAAGCCGGTGAACATTACCGTCTTGCCCTTGCCGACATTCTTATTGTCGTAGGCAGCTTTACCGGCTGCCACCTTGAGGTTTTCGCCGTCGTAGTTGACGGACGGCGTTCCTGCGTTCGTGATAGTCGCGTCGGTCGTGCCGTCGTAGATTCTGCTTGCCTCAACTTCGGCACCGATTATTGTAATCTGCTTTACCGTAATATCGGCTGTAACACCTGTCGGCTGTGCGATCAGCTTGTAGTTTCCTGCCTCAGAACCCGAGAGTTCAAAGCCTGTGAATGTAACTGTCTTGCCCGTACCGACATTCTTATCATCGTAGGCTGCGGAACCTGCAACGATCGTGAGGTTCTCGCCGTCATAATTGTCGGACAGCGTTCCTGCATTTGTGATCTTTGCTTCGGACGTGCCGTCATAAACCTTGGAGCCTTCCACGGTCGCACCGTTGATTGTAATTTCCTTCACGGTGATATCGGCAGTCGTGCTTGCCGGCTGTGCGATCAGCTTGTAGTTGCCTGCTGCCGAGCCGGAAAGCTCAAATCCGGTAAAGGATACCGCCTTATCGGCGCCGACATTCTTGTTGTCGTAGGCTGCCTTTCCGATTACGATTGCGAGGTTATCTCCGTCATAGTTTACCGACAGTGTTCCTGCATTTGTAATGGTCGCATTCGTCGTACCGTCATAGGTCTTATCAGCAACCTTGACATCCGAGATCGTAACCTCTCTGGGCTGAATCTCAAATTCCATCGTTGAGGAAGCCGCCTTGAAGGTATCTGTCTCGGCTGTGGTGATACGGATGACATACTTTCCGACATTCTTCGGCGCTTCGGTGGTATATGCTGTATCGTCCTCATCCGCTCTCTTGTATTCAAATGTAACGGCTCCGTCGGAATCGGTATCAAAGGTCGGCATGCCGATCGCTTTTCCGTCGTAGATCTTTTCGTCGCTTTCCTTATGGCCGATGGACGGAGTCTTCTTTTCGACGGTCAGCTTGAAAACAACATCTGCAGGAGCATCATTGCCGGAGTTGTCCGCATAATTTTCACCCATCGGCTTGATTGTCAGGCGGATAGTATATTCGCCTGCTGCCAATGTGCGAAGATAGCTGTTTTTCAGCATAAGCATGCCATTGGCAAGTAAGGCATAGTCTGAGCCGGCACCGATTTCCTCTGTACCGTTATAAACCTTAGCAACGAAGTTACCGTTCAGATTCAGCTTGTAAACCACATCGAAATCGGTATTCTTTGTAAAGGTCTGTGCGCCGGTGATCGCCTCTGCGTCGGTGTAAACCACCACGCCGTCGGAGTTGACAACGGTGATGTTGTCGCTCATGTCCGTCACGCGAACATAGATGAACGCTTTTCTGTTCGGCTCAATGCTGAAATATGCCTTACGGTCGTCATTAAGCGTCAGCTCTGTCCAGTTGCCGGTAATCGCATCCTTATCCGCAAATGCGGTTTCGGACAGGAGGTATTCAACCTTTCTAATTCCGCTGCCGAAATCGTCAGCTTTCACTTCCACCGTCTGCGTCTGCTTGAAGAACAGCCCGAAGGTGATTCGGTTCAGGAATTCCTTGAAGCTATTGCCGCGGATACTGACCTCTACCTCGGGTGCGGTAATATCCGCAACGCCCTCAACGGTAATAACGAGGTTTTCGCTTACATTTCGAATCGCAAAGGAAGCGCTGTTTGCATCAGAGTCCCACTCGTCAAGTTTATTACCGTTCACAAGCACCTTAAAGTCCTCAGTCTTGGAATAACCGTTGTTGAACTGCACGATAAAGCTAAAGCTGTTGCCGTGTCTGACAGTGAGCCCGTCTGAAGAAAATAGCGTATAGCCTGCACCGGCGGGAAGCGTGACATGATAGGTCTTAAAGATCCCGAAGCGGAAGCTGACCGTGTTGCCCGCAACGTCGGTCGCTGTGATCAAATGGATCTCGTTGTCCGGTTCCATGGTATATTTCCCGTTTACAAGCGTGATCTCCTCATCATCCATCCACACAGTGAAGTCGTTGGCATCGGTAACGGTGAACTCCAGCGAGCCGTAGTGATTATTCTCCGGATCAATGCCGGAAATGACCGGCGCTTCGGTGTCGACAGCCTCCACATAGCCGCAACCGCAGAGCTTTTCGTGAGTGGAGGTTTTCCAAACGCAGGTATGTGTGTGGTCTACGACCTTAACATCCCCTGCAATACCCACACGACCGTCAATGATAAAGCCGCCAGCCATATCCTCAAAAGCCTTACCCTCCGCAAGGCAGTCGATAAGATGCTGACCGTTAACGGTGATATTGGTAAATTCACCGCCGGAAATTGTAAGCTTAGCACCGCTCTCGGCCGCAATTTCGGTATAAACACCGCCGGAAAGTTTCACCTCACTGCCCGACTGTGCCGTGATCGTACCGCTGACTGTATTGTTTGAGTATACTTCAAGCCCACCGCCGGATTTTACAAGGGTCTCACCGTATTTGCCGCCGTTGCCCATAAATCTGAGCAAACCGCCGTTGTTTACGGTGGTCTTGCCGTATACCGTGCTTGCAGTCAGCGTAACCTTGTTGCCGGAAACATTAAGCGCACCGTTTATTGTACAATTGTTGAGGTTTGTATTACTTCCTTTGGCATTGAGCGACTTTACAAATACACAATTGATAAATGAGCTCATATTGCCGAGGTCGTTGACCGCACCCATGAAATTGGTAACCGATGCGATAAGGTTCGCGGTCTTGGCAACGGCAACGGTTCCGTTTATGGTGCCGCTTACAGTACTTCCGAAAATGTTCAATTTTGCGGTTTTGGTAACATTAAGCCCGCCTATGGTATGGCCGTTAATACCGAATTCGAAGTCGCCGGCGCCGACGGTAACCTTTTTCGCTACATCTGTCAACAGCCAGAGCACACAGCCCTTATTTTCATCGGTCTGCGCCGCTGCCAGAGCGTCCGCGAAGGTCACATAGCCCGTCGTTTTGCCATCCTTGATAATTGCCGCCGCAAGGTCGCAGCCGCACTGCGTGCACTTGTGCGTGGTTTCATCATAGCCCGGGTGTTCGCAGATCGAAACAGTTATGCTAAAGGTGTTGGAATAGAGCACATAGCCTTTCAGCTCGAGCTTGATGCGGTACGAGCCGGAATCTGACACCTTGAAGTTCACTGCCGAAAGACCCTTGCGCATTTTTTCATACGCAGGGACCGTAGTTTTTTCTATAACCGTACCGTCTTCCTTTTCAAAGGTCACATTGACAACATCTCCCCACCATCTTCCGATAGAGGAAACGACAAATTCCACATACTTGGCGTCTTCCTTTGAGGTCAGGTAGAATTTAAGATCGGTCGGCTGTTCGTCAATGGTCAGCGGAACGGGTACTACGGTAACATTTCGGATCATTTGGCTGCCGTCATGATCGACTTTTACATTTCCTTCGTTTGCATAGTTATTGCTGCTGGCGGGATCCATGAACGCAAATGTATACCCCTCCGACAGATATACAAACGGCGAGCAACTTGCCCACTTAGCGCTGTTCACGTATTTTTTAAAACTGCCGCCCTTGAGCACCAGAGCAGATTGATTGTACGATGTAACGTTGACCGTAAATTCGCCGCCGGTCACGGTCAGCTTTGCGTTATTGTTCGAATAATGTCCGACATAAACGCCCCCGTCGCCGCTGCTGCTTATCACCTTGCCGCCGGCACTATCTCCGATCGTCAGGTCGCAATTCTCGCGCACAAACACTTGGCTACCATTGATAATATCCAAAGTTTTTCCGTTAAGATCAATGGTATATTTGCCCTTTTCAAGATAAATAAGATATCCGCTCTTCAGCGAGCCTACCATTGCATCATCAAGAGTGAGGTCCTGCAAAAGCTTCACTGTACAGCCTTCATTCTGCTCGGCATAGCGGATAGCATCATCAAAGGTACCGAACAGCTTGATTTCGCCGTTTGCTTCGACAGAAAGGAATATCTCCATGCCGCAGCCGACGCAGACGAACTCGTTCAGATCCGTATGCGTGCAGGGGATGACCGAAACGTTCGACAGCGATTTTTTCACCTGTGCCGTCGAATAATCTATCGTGTCATAACGATAGCCCTTGCCCAAGATCTGACCGGCCGTTGCGGGGCAGTCAGTAGCAAAAGAGATCCTTTCATAGCTTCCGCCGTAAAGGGTGATGAGATCCGCCGTATTTTCTTCCTCACATATGACATTAAGCAGCCCGTACCGTCCGGAACGGATGGTAAGATTTCCGAGGCGGAACATAACGCGTTTCACCTCACCGATACAGCTATCCATGGTAAGCGACGCATTGGCACCAAAAACACACAAATCGGCCGCAAGCGTGCCTTCCCCATTCGACGACCAGATCCTGACCGCTCCACCAAAGACCACGAGCGCGCCGTTTTCAGGTCCCTGCAGCGTTTTGCCGTTCAGATCGAAGGTCAGATCGTTTCTCACAGGCGCATCGCCGGAAGGGCTCACCTTTTCGGTAAAGGTCAAATCAGTCAGCAGGGTCACGGTAGCGCCGTTGTACTTTGCGTCCCCCAGTGCTTTGAACAGCTCGTCGCCGTCGGCGAACCACGCGGTCAGCTCTCCGCTTTCCACCTTTGCCGCCGCGGGAGTACCACAGTGGCGGCACTTGCCCGTCGCCTGATCGAAGTCGTGCGCCGCATACAGCATCACACCGATCCGGCTCTCGTTGCCCGCCAGGTCGGTCAAAACGAGCTCATGCTCGCCTGCGCTTTCGATGACGTAGTTGCCTTCTCCGTCCGCCTTCAGCACATTCTCGTCCTCGGCAGTAACGTCCACCAAGTTTTTGTCCACGGCGCGGAAGACCAGCCGCTGCGTGCAGAACACATACGCCCCGCCGTCGTAAAGCGTCCGGCTCACCGGCGATACGACCTCGACTACCGGCGCGGTCTTGTCGATCTCGAACCCGTCGGACGACAGATAGGTCTTGTTGCCCGCCCAGTCCTCGATATACGCATAGATCACGTACTGCCGCTCGTCGGAAAGATCCACCGTCCCGGTATATTCCGCATAGACCAGCGCCTCGGCATCCTCCGCCGCAGCGCTCTCGATCGTATAGCGGATAACGACGTCCCGTCCGCTGTCGTCCTGCCCGGTGATCGCCAGGGTGACCGTTTCCTTGTAGAACAGGCCAAAGGTGATCTTGTTGAGCAGTCCCTGCCACCACGTCCGCTCCCGGATCTCTATCTTGCCGGTGGGCGCAGTGGTATCCTGTACATACTCGCCGTATTCGTTGTGGCAGACCGCGCATATCGCCTTTTCAAAATAGCTTGCTTCACGGTCGTTTTTGCCGCTGTCGTGGGGGCAGGCATAAGCGCACTCTGCGCACTTGCCGTCAACATATGTATCGTGGGTGTGCGGCTTGATAACGCATTCTTCACTGTAGCCCAAGGAGACATACGTGTTTTCTCCCTCTCCGTCAATCCGCCAATATGCTTCATCTTCGACATCAATATACATTCCGTCCTTATCAAAAAGCATACTTCCGTCGGCAAAAAACGCTTTCAGCCCCGCATAATTGAAGTCGGTGGTACCCAAATAACCGTAGATAATTCCGTTATGCAGCGTTGCCGATGTGATTTTTACCGAAGGATGCGCTCCCCACATGTCACCCACGGCGAGCGCACCTGTAAAGGTACCGTCGACTACCGTAAGGCTTCCGCTGAAAATATAAGCTGCATAGGAACGGACTCCTTTAGGGCCGTGACCGGCGGTCAATTCCACACGATCCAAAGTTACCGTTCCGCCGTTAATCGTCAAAGCGTTGGCACATGACTTGTTTATATCCGTTTGATCCTTGTTGAATGTATTGATCAGTTTTCCGTTTCGGATAGTGATATCTGCCGTACCGCTGACGGTAAGCAACTGATTTGTAATTTCACCGCTGACGGTTTTGCCGTTGAGATCAAGGGTAAATTTGCCGGACTGCGCAATGATACCGTCTTCCGCCTTGTCAAGAGTGATATCACAGAGCAGTTTCAGCGTTGAGCCTTCGTTTGAGACTGCCGCAGTCCATGCATTAGCAAATATATCGTAATTTTCCGCCGTGCCGTCCGCCTTTGTAAGCATAGCCACATAGATCTGCCGTTTGCAGACATCCTGACACTTGCCGTCCGCGCCGATTGCCGTGTGATGGCAAGGCATACCGCATTCCTGGCACTGGGTCTCGCCTTCGATGTTCACTATGAACCAGTGATGGTGCTCGGCGACATAATACGTTTTGGTAAGGCTCGTCTTGCCTGAGATATATTCAGGCCACTCCCACTCTCTGTTGAAGAAGGAGCAATCGTCAGCCAGCAGATCCTCCACGAAGCCGCCGTCATTCCGCTCGATCTTGTCGAACTGTCCGCCGTTCAGCTTGGTATTCGTGGTCTTGTTGATAGACAGCGTGCCAATCTCAACGCGATTCCAATAAGCCGCATCTTCGATCACCAGCGTGCTGTCGGTATTATGATCACCAATGGTAACAGCTCCGATTTTACCGCAGCCCTTAAGGGTCAGGGTTCTGTCCGGTACAGCAAAGTCAATTTGGCTGATGGTTTTACCGTTCAGGTTAATTGTGCAGGAGCTGTTCGGTATTAAAGTTTTATCAATATTACTAAACAAAACAACCGTGTTGCCGTTTGAGAAATCGCTTTCCTGCAATTCTTCAACATAGCTTACAACACCGTTTTTATCCGTAATTTTTGCTGCGTATATTTTCCCACAGTAGTTACAATAGCCTTTTACATCATTTCCCTCGCTGTGATCGCATTCAACGACCTCAAGGTTTGCAAAGTATGTATTAGCAGACGTCGTAAGTCCGTAGGCAACCAGGTCGCCCGGGTTCCTTGTCAGCGTTCCCTTGTTATCCTTAAAGGCATAGCCTGCCTCCAGCATATCCGAAATAACCACCTTATCGCCGCCGCCCGTAAAGCTAACAGAGTTGAAGGTACCGCCGGAGAGCTTTATGTTTTTAAGGCTCTCGGTATCGGTGTAAGGCAATCTCAGGCTGCCGATATTGCCGCCGAGAACCGTCACGGTTGATTCGGCATCGGTCACCCTAATAGTGCCGACACCCTTGCAGTCATCAGCAATCGTAACATCTCCGCCTGCCGCTTCTATTGTAAGCTTAGAATCAAGCTTTCCGTTTGCCACGGTAAGAGCCGAGTTATTCATAACAATAATTCTGTCGCTGCCGGACATGGTGTGACCGTTCAGATCCAGTTTGATATTGTTGTTATTTGAAATATAAAGCGGATTTATTCCCAGATCGTATTTGTAATTGAGCAAGGTAACCGTGACCTGCGCCTTTTGGTTGTGGAAAACAGAATCAACAGCCTCGCGGAATGAGGTAAAGAACACCGGCGCTTTACCCGTATAGGTCACCTTCGCTTCAAGCTGGGTGTCGCAATCCTTGCAGATTCCCGTGGCGTTATCCACATTGCCGTGCGGACACGGCGCACCGCACCCGGTGCATTTGCCGTTTCTGTAGCTATGCTGATGATCGGCAATGATCTTTACGTTTTCAAGAGTCAGTACATCGGCATTTACGATACCGCCGCCGTCGGCGCCGTAAAACGCACAGCCGTCCCCAAGCAGGCTGGCGAGAGTCGGCTCCTTATATTCACTGGAGCCACTTTCCAGTTCGGTGGAGATCTTCGTGAATATGCCGCCGGCAAGGCGAATCTCACCATGACTGATCCTCAGTTCTAGGTCTGCAAAGGTGCCGTCTGCAATGTTCGTCGTGCCGCCGTCTGCGTACAGATTTATCCTTTCCGGATATTCGCCGCCGTTTACGGTCAGCGTGCCGCCGTTAATTGTGAACCACTGTACCGAGCCGCCCGAAACATTGGCAAAAACCTCCTCGTCTTCACCGTCGTTAAGATTAAAAAATTCCACCTCACCGCCGGTGATGTTCACCTCAGCAGCAAAGCTTTCCGCCTTCAGATCGACGATCGAACCGCTATCGACAGTCAGCGTGCCGGCGTTCACTGCCAGATTCTCGATCTCGCCGCCTCCGACGCTGTCGGTCACGGTCAGCGTACCGGGCGTCCCCTTGATTTCCTTTTCCGCTTCCTCGTCATAACCATACGAGCCTACATCGACATAGTTGATGCTTTTTCCGTTCAGATCCAGCGTAAATTCGCCGGTGATGAATGGAATATCGTCAAGAGTTTCAGACTCCGGCACTGTGATATCGGCAAGCAGCTTGAGCGCGCCGCCGTTTCGGTTTGCATATCCGACCGCGTCGGCATAGCTGTTAAAATTGATCGTCGAGCCGTTTGCCAATGTCACCTCCGCCTCGCCGCCTGCCGCAAATACAGACGCCTGATTGCCGTCCGCCGCAAATACCGATAGTGGCACCATGGAAAATACCATGATAACCGTCAGCAGCACGGAAAGTATCCGTTTTTCCAGTGTCATGTTTGTGTTCATCTCGTTACTCCTTTACACGCATCTTGCAATCGCCGCAGAGAGGACCTGCGGGGAAACAGGCTTTTTATGAAAATACGCACAGCCGAGCCTGTAGGACTGCACGCCGAATCCGTTGTCATCCGAAAACCACAGCACCGGGACATCTTTGCAAACGCTTTTGGCGGCGATTACACCCTCCATACCGTCCGCACCGTCCATCGCAATCACGATGCAGTCCGGCGGGCTTTCTCCGAGTCCTGTGATAAAGCTGTCATAATCCGGATAGTCTGTTACCTGCATTTTACGGTAACGCAGGTCCGGTAAGGCAGTAACGGAGCACATAAACTCATCTCTGTCCGTTTCAGTTCCGTATAGAATCAACCTCATATGGCACCTCCTCGCAGGCACAATTATACATAGATATCATAACTGATATCTGAAATTTCCGCAATCGGTTTGGCGCAAGCGGTCAAAAAAGGACTCAAGCGGTAATCATTTGGGGATTGACGCTTTGTTTTTTCACAATCATGTGGTATAATGAATGTAATTGAAGAATACACGACTGTATAGCATAAAGAGGAGTTTTAGTTTTGAGGATCGCAATCGTTGACGACGACATACGGATGTATGAATGTCTGCAAACTTATTTTGGAGAACTGCTCGGTTCATCTGCCGAACTTACATATTTCAAAAGCGGAGAGGACTTTCTGCAAACTTGGCAGCCCGGCGCTTTTGAACTGATCGTGCTGGATATTTTCATGGACAAGCTCACAGGCATGGATGTGGCGAGGGAAATACGCAAAACGGACAGCGATGTCCGTATCGCATTCGGCACCACAAGCAATGAGTTTGCCTGTGAGAGCTACGAGGTAAATGCCTGCTACTATCTGCACAAGCCGTTTGACCGGGAGCGTGTCAAAGCAATGCTTGACCGCATCGATCTTGCCCAGGTCGAAAAGGAACGAACAATACAACTGCCTGACGGCAAAAGCGTCGTACTGCGCGATATCATTTATGCAGACTACGCCGCACATTATACGACGCTGCACTGCAAATACGGGAAGGATATCATCCTGCGGGCAAACCTTTCGGAGATTGAAGCACTGCTTTGCGATTATCCGTATTTCTTTATCCCGTCGAAAGGGCTGATCATCAACTTTCACGAGGTCGACGCACAGAACGCAGACACCTTTACCATGAGCAACGGCAGTCTTATTCCCATCAGCCGGCGTCGGGCAAAAGAGGTGACGGATGCCTATTCATCCTTCCTGTTTGAGCAGCTGCGTAAAGGAGGCAAACGGTAATGCCGCCTGTTTATCGGTTCATTGAGATCATCGTATATTCGCTGCTGAACTTTCTGCCGTTTCTTGCTCTGGCGCTCTATCCGTTCCGGCACAGTCTGCGGTTTTCAAGAGGCGTTACCGGAATTCTGATTGGACTGCTGTCTGTCATTCAGGTGCTGCTCGGCGCATGGGTCAGCTTTGTTCCCGGAAATCATGCCGCAATCGCCAGTGCGCTCAGCACAGCGCTGTATGCCGCTTTCTATTTTCTTGCCGTGAAGAAGCATTTCGGCAAAACGCTTTTCACGCTGCTGATGATCTCCAATCTTGCCAACTTCGCCGTGATTTCCGCCAAATGCATTGAGGGGCTCTTGTTTCCGGCATTGGCTATGCAGAGCTACCGCTGGTCCTTCTCGCTGATGCTCTTTGCTGTGGAGATCATTCTCTCTGTGCCGATCTTTCTTTATATGAAGTCCGTATTCACTCCGGCAGTAGAAAAAGAACCGTCCGGCTTTGAGTGGCGGTATCTGTGGCTGATTCCCACAACCTTCTATATCGTATGGTATTTTGCAATATACAGCGTTGTTTCCCGTTCGGCGCTGGAAATTGCGCTGCGTCCGAAGAATACTCTGTTTTTGTTTATCATCAATGTGGGAGCGATCCTGATCTACTATGTCGTGACCCGCCTGATTTTGGAGCAGAATCAAACGCTGGAGCTGGAGGAAAAGAATCATCAGCTTTCTATGCAAGCGGTGCAATATGAGAATCTGCAGGAAAAAATCACCGACGCCCGCCGTGCCAAGCACGATGTGCGGCATCATATCTCGCTTATACGCGAATATGTGAGCAAGGGAGAGCTTGACGCATTACTAAAATATCTCGACGGCTATAACGACAGTCTGCCGGACGATTCGCTCATTCGTTTCTGCGAGAATCCCGCCGCCAATGCCGTATTGCTTTATTTCGCGCAGCAGGCTAAGGATAATGATATTGACTACATCGTCAACGCAGAGATCCCCGGCGATATTTTCGTTTCGGATACCGATATTTCCGTTCTGTTCGGCAACCTGATCGAGAACGCCATAGACGCCTGCAAAGAGGAACACGGTGATGACCGAAAGATTGATATTCGGGCAAGGCTCAAAGGCAGCACCCTTTGCGTCACAGTCGATAACACCTTTACCGGAACGCTCCGGCGCACAACCGATAATGAATTTCTCTCGACCAAGCATAAAGGTCCAGGACTCGGCACACAGTCGGTAAAAAGCATTGCCGAGCAGTACGGCGGTGTCTGCCGTTTTGAAGTAAAGGACGGTATGTTCTGCGCCTCGGTAATGTGCAATAAAAGGTAGATATTCAAAAAGGCACAGCCATCGAAATGATAGCTGTGCCTTTTGCTTGGTAATTCGGTTTACTTATTGACGGCATCCTTGAGAGCCTTGCCTGCTTTAAATGCCGGAGCCTTAGCTGCCGGAACGGTGATCGCCTCGCCGGTACGGGGATTCTTTGCGGTTCTCTCTCCACGCTCACGGGTTTCAAAAGTGCCGAAACCGACAAACTGTACCTTGTCGCCTGCAACAAGCACTTTTTCGATCTGTGCGAGGGTTGCGTTGATAATGTTTTCTGTGTCTTTCTTGCTTGCGCCGGCAGCCTCTGCAACTGCAGCAACAAATTCTGTTTTGTTCATATCTGAACCTCCAAAGTGTATTTTCAGCGTATATTGCTATATTTAATATACCATATTTCGAGCTGTTTTGCAAGAACGGATGTTGCATTGAGGTAGTGTGCTTAATTTAATCATCACTTTTTCAATCCCGCTTCGTTTCCACATCGTTGCTCTTTGTGATTTTATAAGTTTCTGTCATCGCAAAAATATCATAGATAAAACATACCCGTCATATTGAAAATCATATGCAAAAGTGTCCACCCGAGATATTAAATTTCAAAAACAAAACCGTAGAATCCCTTATATATCAAGGCTTCTGCGGTTTTGGTACTGTCTTTACACACAAGTAGTATCCTCGACACCAAAAACTTCTTGAGCCGTATTTGTACTTTAAATTCGCATGTCGGTCGAAAATCATCAATGTACTTTTGCCCTTGAGATATCCCATAAACTGTGCTATACTTATGTGCGGTGGGATACTCACCAGCATATGTATATGGTCGGGGCATGCTTCTGCTTCTATTATTTGCACATCTTTTTGCTCGCATAATTTTCGCAGTATTTGCCCAATATCTTTTTT
>ERZ773155.1425-NODE-1425-length-20199-cov-8.255808_pt1 | contig 20199 bp, 20 predicted proteins | sample MGYA00511262_ERZ773155 | MGnify/ENA primary metagenome ERZ773155 (study PRJEB29015, sample SAMEA2737828) | human gut metagenome | biome: human gut; feature: human-associated habitat; material: faeces | place: China | collected 2012 ... | reverse complement strand
ATTCAGAGATTGATTCACGTCCTTGTTCCGTAGCTGTTCACGTACGCTTGTGGGGCAACTTGTGGATAAACATACTTTTCTGGGACTGATCCGTATCGATTACAAATCGATCCAGACAGGGGATCAGGGATACTATGAACAGATTCCGGAAGACATGACACTGCAACTGGAAATTCCGTATTTTTTCCTATATCCGAAGGGGGATTCCAAGGAGACAGTACACGGAAGTTGGAAATTCCCAGAGTTTTCCATTGCGCAGAGCGATAAGGAAATGCAGGTCATAGAGATAGGCGAAACAAATGAGGCAGGCTTCGGGCTGGACAGAATCGAAGTCTCTCCCGTGGAGCTTACGGTATATGACATTTTCCCGGAAGATCATCTTGTTGTGACCGTAGTGTTGGATAAAGATGGAAGAAAACTGACATACGCAGGAAACAATACCAACGAGCTGGCGGTCAGCGGATACGATATATCCGAGATCACAGTGTACCTCTATGATTATGATGAATACATGGAGATCAAGGGGCTGGCACTGGGAGAAAATTCGACAGCATTCCGGGAAATACTTGAGAAAAATGCTCTTTATGAAAAAAAGATTTCGATAGAAACAGACAAGCCGTAGTATATCTGCTGTGGCAGCCGCAATGACAGCTGAAGGCGTAGTTAGCATATTAGCATAGCTGCGGTTCATGGAAAACAGGAAATAGTGAAGCTACAGGCGAAGTAGGAACAAAAGCGGTTTTCGGAGATCCCCCGGAAGCCGCATATTTTTCGGCCTAAAATTGTTTGCCGCCATTCAGAGTTAATTATGGGGAGACGTTCCAAAACGCCGTGCATATATCGTAGGTGTCATTCCTGTGACTTTCTTGAATATTTTGCTGAAATAGTAGGGATTATTTCCACAGCCGACCAATGTGGCAACATTTTGGATTTGTTCCACACTTGTTCCGGACAGAATTTTTTTTGCCTTTTCAATACGGTGTTTGGTTACATAGCTTGAAAAAGTCTGCCCGACTTCTTTTACGAAAATACGACTGACATAACTCGCGTTCATATAGAGTATATTTTCCGAAATACCCTTCAATGTCATGTTTTCTTCGGAAATATGGTCATCCACGTAATTGATTATTTTCTGAATAAACGGGCTGTATTTTCCGTTGGAACTTGTATCGGTGATCTGATAAATCTCATTCATGGTAATGTTGCAAATATTTGTGAGATTGTCTTCATTGTGAAGCCGTGAAAGCGTCTGCGATACGGTCTTAATATCTCCGGAGACAGTTTCTATACTCAAGGAGATTAAAAGTTGTGAGGCTAATTGTATCAGAAAATCCTTATCTCCGACAGATAGAAGAATATTATGAAGTTCTTCCTCAATTTCTATAATAGAACGATCATCGCCGGAGGAATGCTCTTGCAGCAATTTTTGTGTAATCAATGAAACGTCGGAAAAAATCAGGTCATAATTAGAATTAGGAATGAGATGATCTTCTTCTACAAAATAGAATGTATCATAGCGTTTCAGCTTCGGAAGCAGCATAAGTAAAAGCTTTTCCAGATTTGGGAATGTCTTTCGCTCATATACAATACTCACTTTTTGATCGGGAAAGTGAAGCGTTGAGAGAAAGTCATCGAGGGAGCTGTAATCCCTTGTATAATCGGGAAATATAAGCAATAAAACATTAACGGTATAAATGGCGTGAAAACAAATATTTTGAGATGTATTTGTCCAATATCTGCGAAGTTGCTCCATAGCGGAATTTATAAAATTTTTTTCCAGATAATAAATGGCACAGTATTGGAATGGCTGTTCGTATAGTTCCAAATAAGGAGCATTTGTTTCAAATAATTTCGTGGTTACATTGGGAAGCCGGATACCTTCACGAATAAGATTCTGAAGCATTACATGTTGTATCTGGGCATCCTGAATGGTAACGGGGGATAAATTTTTTTCCTGTTTTAATTGTAAACATTCCGATACCATTTCCTGTAACGCAGAACGTAGCTGTTCTTCATCACAAGGTTTCAGAAGATAATGTTTTACACCCGATTTCATTGCTCTTTTCGCATAGTCAAATTCCGCATAGCCGGATAATATAAGGAAGCGTGTGTCTAAGGCGGTGCGCTGGATGCGCTCAATCAACTCCAGACCACTAATCCCGGGCATATTGATGTCTGTCATAACAATATCGGGGCATTCATCAAGTATCATATGGTATGCATCCACTCCGTCCTGACAGGTGCCGATCAATTCAATTCCGAGCGAGGACCAGTCTGTGAGGCGCGCAAGTGTTTCACAAATGATTTCTTCATCTTCCACAATTAATAATTTCAGCATGATTACCTCCCTATACAAATGATACAGCAGGAATACGTATTTCAGCGATTGCATAAGTATCATATTCGTCATATTCATTATATACTTGTAATCCAAAAGGATCTCCGTAAGTAATCTGTAAACGATTTAATACATTCAAAAGCCCGATTCCAAAGCCATGAGGCTGGCGTTCTCCGTTTTGAAGCTTTTGTAATATATTGTCTTCAAAGTAGGAACCGTTATTTTTAACTCGAACCGTCAGTATTTCGCTACCGTTTTGATCCGGTGAAACAAAAGCAGTGACAGAAACCTCACAGATATCAACGGCATTCATCAGACTATACCGAATGGCATTTTCCACAAGAGGTTGTATTGTGAATTTCGGAATCGAAATAGTATACAAATTTTCAGAAACATCACAGTGATAAATTAGCTTGTTCGGGTATCGCATATGCTGAATTGTCATATAGTTTGATACAAGCTGCATTTCCTCCCCCACTGTAAAATTTCCCATGTCTTTATGAAGCGTAATGCGAAGCAAAGATCCGAGAGATGTACAGATCTGGGATATATCATCTGCGTGAATTGCCTTTGCACGCCAGTTGATGGAATCCAGTGTATTGTATAAAAAGTGAGGATCCATCTGGCTTTCCAGAGTTTTTAATTGAGCTTCTTTTTTTAGCAATTCATTGACGTAGTTTTTTTCAATCAGATCGTTAATTTCAACAGCCATATCATTAAATCCCTTGTGCAGCATGCCGATTTCATCTTTTCTGGAAGAAAGCATTTGCTCTTGCTCGGTCAGCGTATATTTTCCGGAAGCAAATAACTGCATATTGTGAATTAAAAGCTTGAAGTCATTCGCCAATAACGCGGTTATGGTAGTAGAAAACAAAATTACAAGTATAATGCCGGCGATTACAAAAGCACATATCAAAAAGGTTTCTCTTGAAATGGCGGCATAGATTGTGCTGTATGGAACGGAATAAATGATATTAAAATTGTATTTGGGAATATCGGTCCGAACGATGAAAAAAGTTTTTCCGTCTTTGGAATAGAGGCTGTACCCATTCTGAGGAGTTTTCCGGAGCTTTGGAAGGTCACTTTCATCGAACGATCCTTCTGCAAGTAATAATTGGTCATTTTCCAATAGCATGTAGGAGATATCGTTACTCATCTTATTTTCCAATGCCTGATTGACCAATTCTTTTATATTGATGTTAATAAGAACATATCCCAAATTACGAAAGGACAGATTTTTGGACTCTTTGATCTTGCGGACCATAAATAGGCCGGAATCATTACAATAATCGGATACTACTTTGACACTGCCGTCAGCCTGTTCCGCGTAATCGACTAAATGATCTAACATAGAAGCCGGAGTTTCCATAGATACCAAATAGGAGCTGTATACCGTTTTGGTATCCTGCTTGATGATCATATAAGAGAGAAAGCGGCCATCTGATCCCATCATATAATTGGTAATCTGTTGATATAAACTGTTATAAGTAGAAGAATTGAGAGAAGCGCTGGCGTCACTCCAGGAGGCAAGGGATTCCTGAAGGGTTTTATTGGCTAATATCTGATCTGCCATATTATCTATTGTGTCAAGATAAGAAGAAATCTCCTTGGTCGAATAGGACAGAGAGGTTTCGACAGACTGATAGAGTGTTTCGTTATATTTGCGGATGATCATTTGTGTACCGCCAAGAGATATTATGGAGAGAACAAGAATACTGGAAATAACCAGCAATTGAATCTTGGCCCTGATTGAAAGTTCCGATAAAAAAGCAAACTTTTGGTGAAGCTTTTGGCGAATATAATTCATAATATCTACTCCATGGATGGTTATGATACAATTGATTACAGCAATTATAATTGTTTTTTTTATCTTATTCAACCGAATTAGTCATTGGATTTTGAAAAAGTAGTTTTTGTGCAGAAAAGGTAAAATTTTTTAAAATACCAAAAATGCAAAGGTGGAAAAAGTACAAATGTAAGTTGTTTTTGTTGATTTCATTTTGAACTTATTTTGGGTAAGATACAGTTACACAAGGAGTTGTACACGATGGTACAACAAGTACACACAACAAAAGGAGGCAATATGAGAAGGATGAAAAAAGCAATTGCTATGGGGTTAGCAACAATGATGACGATCTCATTGGCAGCGTGTGGAAACACTTCGGGTGAGACAACGCAGGAGACGAGCGGCGCAGCTACGACAGAAAATACAGGGAGTGGCGAAAACCTGACATTCTCCTGGTGGGGAAACCAGACCAGAAATGATATGACAATGAAAGTTATTGATATGTACTGCGCTGAAAATGCCGGCGTCAGTATCGATGGTCAGTTCTCTACTTTCAGTGACTACTGGGAGAAACTGGCAACCTATGCGGCAGGTAATTCCCTGCCTGATGTAATCCAAATGGATTACAAATATCTGCAGCAGTATGCAGACAAAGGGTTATTGATCTCTTTGGATGATTATATTGAAAGCGGCCTACTGGATGTCAGCGGAATGAGTGAAGATAATTTGAATATCGGTGCTGTAGACGGAAGCATTTATGGTATTTGCCTTACCGTATCACCGCCTGCAATGATATATAATGCCACACTTCTGAACGAGAACGGAATTGAGATCCATGACAACATGACACTTGATGAGTTCTTTGAAAAGTGCCGCGAAGTATATGAAAAGACGGGCGTTAAGACAAACATTTCTTATAATGATGTCGCTTATCTGGAAGTATTTATGCGTGCCGAAGAAGGAGGATCCTTATACGGAGACGGAGCACTGGGATGTAAAACAGCGGATCCTCTGGTTGAATATTTCAAGATATATGAAAAAGGCATTGAAGAAGGATGGTTGATCAGCGCTGATGTTTTTGCTGAAAGAAGCGGAACCACAGTGGAACAGGACCCGTTAGTGTATGGTGAAACGGAATCCGCACGTTCCTGGTGTGCATTTAAGTACAACAACCAGATTACAACCATGCAGAATGTAGTCGGTGATGAGATTGATCTTGAGATGACAACTTATCCGACCAAGGATCCTAAGTTGTCCAATTATTGTAAACCTTCACAGTTATTCTGTGTTACAAGAGATACTTCAAATGTGGAAGAGTCTGTGAAATTTATTAATTATCTTCTGAATTCTGTAGACGCTAATAAAGTGATTTTAACTGAGCGTGGTATTCAGACCAATTCCGTTGTCAGTGAGGCAATCAAGGATTCTCTGGGTGAAACGGACCAGAAAGCAATTACCTATATGAATGACGTTGTCATTCCCAATTCTTCCGCAGCAAGCAAGCCTCAGCCAGATGGAGCAGCAGAGGTAGCAGCACTTGCAAATGAACTGGTGGAAAAAGTATGTTATGGAGCAATATCCGCAGAGGATGCCGGCAATCAGTTATTTGAAAAAGGCAATCAGATTATGGCGGATGCAGCAGCTAAGAACTAATTAAAAAAGGACCCACAAAACAGAAGGTCGGTGGAAAGTCATTACGGCATTTCGCCGACCTTTTTCACAGAGGCAGATAAGATTATGAAAATATTTAAAACGACAGAATATAACATTGATGCAAGCGGCATCGTAGATGTGACAAAAGAATTACAGCATTTGATTGATTTGACAGCAGAAGAAAACGGAATGCTGATTTTGGAAAAGGGAACTTACCTTACCTCTTCGCTTTTTCTGAAAAGCAATATGGAATTTCATTTTGAAGAGGGTGCAAGATTGCTGGCATCCATACATGATGAAGCATATCCCATGATGGATACAAGAGTTGCCGGCATTGAAATGAAATGGTATCCCGGGTTTGTGAATGTGCGTGGACAGAAAAACGTGACCATCAGCGGTAAAGGAGTTATTGACGGTCAGGGTGAACACTGGTGGGCCAAATATTGGGGAGATGACCGAAAAAGCGGTTTACGCGGGATCTATGAGCCCTATGGTCTTCGATGGGCAAGTGATTATGATGCCGTACGACTTCGTAATATTGTAATCTCCGATTCCGAAAATGTTACGTTAAAGGATATTACTTCTTTCAAATCCGGATTTTGGAATATTCATGTGTACTATAGCGGAAATATTCATATTGATCATGTGCAGGTGATCTGTGGAAGTATTAACGGTCCCAGTACGGATGGTATCGACATTGACTCCTGCCATGATGTACTTATTGAAAATTGTGAAACACATACACACGATGACAGTATTTGTATAAAGTCAGGTCGGGATTCGGATGGTTTGCGCGTCAATATTCCCTGTGAGCGTATAACAGTAAGAAACTGTAAGATCTATGAGGGATATGGCGTAACACTCGGCAGCGAAGTATCCGGCGGCATCAGTGATGTAGTACTTGAAAATATCAGCTTTTACGGAACAGATTGTGGATTCAGAATTAAATCCGCATATCCGAGAAAAGGATACATTCGTAATATTAAGGTGCAGGATCTGTATATGCAGAACGTAAGGTTCCCGGTACATATACAATTGAACTGGAATGTTAATTACAATGTATGCACGATTGGGGAAAATTATCATGGAGAGATACCGGAGCATTGGAAAACCATTATGGATCCTGTATCGGATAGTATTCCGCCTACGGAGTTGAAGAATTTGTGTATTCAGAATATCACGGCAGAGCTGACAGCGGATTACGACAAGATAAGTCAGGCCTTTGTCATAGATGGCTATGCACAAGATCCTATCAAAGATATTACAATGAATCATCTGAAGATTACTTGTAATGAATATGGAATGATCAGAAATATAGCAAAGCTCAGTATGAACGATGTGAACATAAAAGTAACCGGAGGTTCTCAGGAAGAAAGAGATACCTACGATAATACCTGATCCGAGGGAGTGGAAAATGGTTCGGACTTTTTGCACTAATCAAATACGGAATACCGAAGAATTGAGCGGAAGTGTGTGGAGCTTTGTCCCGGAAAGCGGCGAGCATGCAGGAACATCCTATTCTGTTGTGGTACCTACAGTCTGGGAAAATCTTCCGGAATTTGCCTCTTACAGAGGGCGTGGGTGTTTTCGCAGAAAATTTTACGGAGAGGGAAATGTGCGTCTTGTGTGCAAAGGAATCAGCCATACAGCAGAGATTTATTTAGATGGCCGCCTTCTTGGAAAACACTATAATGCGTATACGCCATTTTCACTTCTGGCAAGACAGATTCCGAGCGGAGAGCATGAATTGAAGATTATAGTTGACAATCGATTCTCGGAAAACAGTGCTCTTCATATACCGAATGACTATATGACGTACGGCGGCATTAATCGCGGCATTGTGTTGGAACACTTGAAAAAGGCATATATTGAATATCTCCATGTAGAAGTAGGCAAAGCGGGAAAAAACGGCTGGAAAGTTCTGCTTACAACGAAAATAAACGGGATAAGTGATTCGTCGGAAAGATATACGCTCCATTTGCAGGCAGATCCACTATTTACGGATGAAATTGCGATAGATCTGGAGGCAAATGAGAGCCGGATTGTGCAGAAAGAGATTTATCTTGAGAATGTTTCCGAATGGACACCGGAGAATCCGGTTTTGTATAAGGTTCGGGCAATTCTTTCAGATACAGAACCGATGGATGATCTGATAGAGCGTTTTGGATTCCGGGAGATAAAGGTGAGCGGCAAATACATATTGCTCAACGGAAGACCGATTCGTATCAAAGGATTTAACAGGCATGAGGATCATCCCATGTTTGGCTGCGCAATGCCATTGCAGGCAATAGAGCAGGATATACAGATCGCGATGGATCTGGGAGCAAATGCGATTCGGACATCTCATTATCCGAACGATGAACTTTTTTTAGACTTATGCGACGAGCAGGGAATTTTGGTCTGGGAAGAGAGTCATGCAAGAGGATTGAAGGAATATCATATGCAGAATCCCTATTTTCAGAAGCAGTCGGAAGATTGTATCCGAGAGATGGTGATGAATCACAAGAATCATCCCTGCATCTTTGTATGGGGAATCTTGAACGAGTGCGCCAGCGAAACTTTGTACGGCAGAGACTGCTATACAAAACAATACAGGCAGTTGGAAGAACTTGACAGGACCCGTCCGAGAACATCTGCAAGTAATAAACATAAAAATGATATCTGCCTGGATATACCGGAGATTGTATCTTTCAATCTGTATCCGGAGTGGTATAGCGATCAGAATGAGACGGCGGTGGACTGCATACAGGATATGATGCAATGGATTCGCAACAATCCGGTGACGAGGAATAAACCTTTTATTGTATCGGAAATCGGAGCGGGAGCACTCTATGGATATCATACGCGGACAAAAGATAAATGGTCGGAAGAGTATCAATGTATTGCACTGGAACATCAATTGCGGGCAGTCCTGGAATCGGCGGAATGCTGCGGAGTATTCATATGGCAGCTGACAGATGTCAGGATATCAAGAGAACGCTTCGAGAATCGTCCAAGGACCATGAATAACAAAGGCATTGTGGACGAGTATAGAAGACCGAAGATGTCCTATGAGATCGTGAAAGATATATTCACTTCCTATGATGATTATTTTGAGACAAATCTGTAATGACAGTCGGAAAGAAGGGATTTTATGGAAAAAATTAAAAAAAAGCTTAACAGCAAGTCTGTAGCCGGATATGTTTTTACGGCACCGCTTATTTTCGGATTTCTGTTTTTCTTATTGGTGCCAATGATAATTTCTATGTATTATTCGTTTTGCGATTATAATATTTTGTCACCGGCAAGGTTCAGCGGACTGGCCAATTATAAAAAGATGATTACAGATGATACCTTTTGGTTGTCTTTAAAAGTGACGTTTTATTTCGCTTTTGTTTCTGTTCCGTTGAAACTGATATTTGCTCTTTTTGTAGCAATGCTGCTGTTAAAGAACAGTAAGCTTTCGGGATTTTACAGAGCTGCTTACTATTTACCTTCTGTAATCGGTGGATCTGTTGCGGTTGCAGTGTTATGGAAGAGAATGTTTGCCATGGACGGAGTGATTAACCGCTTGCTGCAGGCAGTCGGAATCCCTTGTGAAAAATCCTGGCTGGGTGATACCAAAACAGCAATCTGGGTGCTGATCTTCCTGGTAGTATGGCAGTTTGGTTCCTCCATGTTGATCTTTCTCTCTGCCTTAAAGCAGATCCCCGCATCTCTGTATGAGGCAGCGGATATTGACGGAGCCGGTAAGACAGACAGATTTTTCCGCATTACCTTACCTCTGTTAACACCGAATATTTTCTTTAATCTGGTAATGCAGTTGATTAATGGCTTTTTGGCATTCTCCCAGTGCTATATCATAACGCAGGGAAAACCGATGAATTCCACGCTTCTCTACACAGTGTATATGTATCAGCAGTCTTTTGAATATTATAATACCGGATACGGAGCGGCACTTGCATGGGTAATGCTGATCATTATCGGAACAATGACTGCCGTTCTGTTTGCAACCAAGAAGTTCTGGGTATATGAAGGAGGCTTTTAAAATATGAAAGGGAAAAAAGCAGCAAAATCTATTATTTATAATGCTATTATTCTGGCAATAGGTTTGATCATGATTTACCCACTGGTGTGGATGATAATGAGCTCCTTCAAAGAGACAAATATTATTTTTAAAACAGCCGGTCAATTGATCCCGAAAAAATGGGTATTGGATAATTACATTAATGGCTGGAAAGGTTTCGGAGGAGTATCATTCGGACGATTCTTTTCAAATTCCCTGTTCATTGCGGTAGTGGCTACCATAGGAACCATTGTTTCATCCGCGTTGGTCGGATTTGGATTTTCTCGCTTTCAATTTCGCGGGAAAGGGATTTTGTTCGCAGCGATGTTGGCATCTATGATGCTTCCGGCACAGGTTTTGATGATTCCGCAGTATTTATGGTATCAGAAACTGGGCTGGGTCGGAAGTTATTTACCGTTGATTGTTCCGTATTTTTTTGCAATTCAGGGATTCTTCGTATACCTGATTAAGAACTTTATAGACGGTATTCCCACGGAACTGGATGAAGCAGCAAAAATCGATGGCTGTTCTTATTACCAGATTTTCATGAAAATTATATTACCCCTGTTAAAGCCGGCACTTACCTCTGCTTGTATTTTCTCTTTTATGTGGAGATGGGATGATTTCCTTTCGGCATTGCTTTATGTACAAAAGTCGGTACAGTATCCGGTTTCTCTTGCATTAAAACTTTTCTGCGACCCGGGTTCTTCTTCCGACTATGGTGCAATGTTTGCCATGGCTACGATTTCTATTATACCTTCGATTCTGATTTTCCTGATCTTCCAAAGATATCTGGTAGATGGAATCAGCACTTCCGGTCTCAAGGGTTAAGCCTTCAAGTAAGGAGAGGGATAAAGTGTGTATGAAAAAGAATGATGAAGAATTGTTTGCATTGATCAAAGAAAAACTGTATACCCCGGTAGTCGGAGACATACTGGATCAGATGGGATATTGTCATCAGTTCCTGCCGGTTTATATCAAACCGCTGGAAAGTCTGGTTCCGTCGGATGCGTATATTGACAGAACGGAAGAAGATCATCGCTTAAAACTGGTAGGGTACGCATGCACCGTATTGGAAAACGATGTGTTCGGACCGCCCAAGAAGCCCTTCGGTCTGTTAACGGAAGCGTTGGATCAACTCAGGCCGAACGAGATTTTCGTAGCAACCGGTGCACACAACAGTGCTCTGTGGGGCGAACTGCTGACAGCAACAGCAAAGAAAAGAGGAGCGATCGGTGCAGTACTGGATGGTTACAGTCGTGATACGCCGCAGGTGCTTTCACAGAATTTTCCTGTATTCTGCAGCGCAACCTGGGCACAGGATTCTTCTGTACGGACCTATGTATGTGATTTCCGGTGCACGATTGAAATCGGCCAGGTAACCATTCATGATGGGGATCTGATATTCGGAGATATTGACGGAGTGTTGGTGATCCCGAAAGAGATCATGCATGAAGTGCTTGAAAAAGCGCTGATCAAAGCTTCCGGAGAAAAGAAAGTACGCAACGCAATCGAGAATGGAATGAGTGCAACGGAAGCTTTTGCAACATTTGGAATTCTGTGATTCTGAAGATAATTTTTAGGATATGGTGTAAGAATGCGTGAAGAATATAGAGTTTTTCAGATAGACAAACAGGATACTGTAGCGACGGCGCTGCAGGATATTCCAAGCGGGGAGCGGGTACATATTATCGGGAACTGTACGGAACACAGTATTGTTGCGACAACCGATATTCCTGTCGGTCACAAGATGGCACTGAAGGAAATCGTATCAGGGGAAGAAATTCTCAAATACGGGGTGTGCATTGGAAAAGCCGGTGTATATATTCCCCGGGGAAGCTGGGTACATTTACATGTAATGCACAGTGTATACGACGAACGTTCTTCCCACTTAGATGTGAAGACAGGAGCTCCCAGCGATATCAGATACGAATAGGAAACGGAAGGCAGAACCGAAACAGAGGAAATGGAATGGAAAGTGAGAAATACAGTTGGCAGGGATATCTGAGGCAAGACGGCAGATGCGGAATACGAAATCACATTCTGGTGATCTATACGGTGAAGTGCTCAGAATTTGTAGCAAGAAAAATCGTGGAAAATTCCGATGACCCGGATGTGGAACTGATAGGATTTGACGGATGCACGGACAATCAATATGCGGTGAATCTTCTGATCAGTATGATCAGACATCCCAATGTAGGTGCTGTGCTGGCAGTGGGGCTTGGATGTGAATACATCCAGCCTGAGTGGCTGGCGGATATTGCCGGGAAGGAAGGAAAACCGTCAGAGTGGCTTTTCATCCAGAACGAGGGAGGAACCCTCAATGCAGTGAAGAAAGGCCTTGACTGGGTCGGAAAAGCTAAAAAAATGCTGCTGCAGGTACCACGTGTCCCTATGGGAGTACAAGATCTGGTCATCGGGGCAGAATGCGGCGGATCGGATTATACCAGCGGACTGGCAGGCAATGTTGTGGTGGGCAGGTTATATGACAGACTGGTGGATCTGGGCGGAACCGCTATTTTTGAAGAGATCGTGGAAGCAATCGGTCTGGATCATCTGCTGATACAGAGAGCAGTCGATGAGCGGGCAAGAGAAGAACTGAGATATACCTATGATAAAGCACTGGATTATTGCAAATCCGTACAACAGTATTCTGTCAGCCCAGGCAATTTTGCAGGTGGATTATCTACCATAGAAGAAAAGAGTATGGGAGCTTTGATCAAGAGCGGTACCAGACCGATCCAGGGTGTCCTGAAAGTATCTGGATCTGCGAAAAGGAGAGGTTTGTGGCTGCTTGATTCCACCCCGGATCCGTACTTTATGCAGTTTGGGATTACCAATCCAAATGATAACGAGGGCCTTATGGATCTGATCAGTTGTGGGGCACACATCGTACTTTTGGTGACGGGCAGAGGAAATGTAGTAGGATCTGCGGTAGGGCCGTGTATCAAGATCACGGGAAACCATAGTACTTTTCAAAGGATGCGTGATGACATGGATTTTGATGCCAGTCCTATCTTAAGTGGCGAGATGTCGCAGGAGGAGATGGCAGAGGAATTGCTTCGGACGATTATCGGAGTCGCATCCGGAGAGAAAACCAAGAGCGAGGAGATGGGACATAAGGAGTACTTTATTCCTTATAAATATCAAGAGAAAGAGGTGAGATGTTGAAAAATTTTAATATTGCCGACTGGTATGACCTGAAGGGTCAGGTCGCTATTGTAACCGGAGGCGCTACCGGACTTGGACTTGCTATTACCAGATGCCTGATCAGTGCAGGGGCTGTTGTATGTGTCGCAGCCCGCAGCGAACCTGAAAAAGTAGCGGAAGCCCTGGGAGAATTCGGCGACAGGGTACATTATTACCGGTTCGATATTACGGACACGGAGAAGGCGCAGGAGTTGGTGGACAGAATCGCCGCGGAACACGGAACTGTGGATATTTTGGTGAACAATGCGGGAAACCATTGTAAAAAATATATTTGGGATATGTCGGTGGAAGAGTATAAAAGTGTTTTAGATGTTCATCTGACAGGAGCTTTTGCACTTACCAAGGCCGTGGTACCCTATATGAAAGAGAAGAGACATGGGCGAATTATTTTTCAGGCCAGTATGACCAGTTACATCGGCCAGCCCATGGTGGCAGGGTATGCATCAGCAAAAGCGGGATATCTGGGGTTGATACATACGTTGACTGCTGAACTGGCGGAATATGGAATTACTGCCAATGCCATTGCACCCGGATGGATCGATACCCCCATGTTCCATAAGGCAACCGACGGTGATCCACAGAGACTTGGAAAAATCCTGGGACGCATTCCGGCAAAAATGGTCGGAGACCCGATGGATATCGGAATGGTGACAGCTTTCTTGTGCAGTGATGCTGCCCGGTATATCAGCGGAAGCTGTATTCCGGTTGATGGAGGAGCCCTGATCGGCTTCTAGAGAGGAAAGAAAATGAATAACAGATTTAGTGAAGAACTTTTCCTTACGAATAAAACGGGCAGTATGCTATATCACAAATATGCGGAGAACATGCCGATCATTGATTATCATTGCCATCTTCAGCCTGTGGAAATCGCAGAAAATAAGGAATTTGAAGATCTTGGAGAAATGTGGCTGAAGGGTGACCATTACAAATGGCGTGCTATGCGGACTCTGGGAATTCACGAGAGCTTCATTACAGGTGACGCAAGCTATCATGATAAGTTTCTTGCATTTGCAGCTGTTCTGCCGGAATTAATAGGAAATCCTCTCTACATCTGGTGCGCATTGGAACTGAAGAGATATTTTGATATTGATGTACCGGTCAATGGAGAAAATGCAGAAGATATCTATCGTCAGACGAAACGGATCATACAGGAAAGGCACATTACGAGGCGGTGGTGCCTGGAGCATTCGAATGTGGAACTGTTATCTACGACAGAGGATCCGGTGGATGATCTGAGATACCATAAACAGCTTCAGAAGGAGAATTTCGGTGTAAAGGTTATTACTGCATTTCGGCCGGACAAGGCGATGTTTGCAGAAGATGGCGGATTTGATGCATATATGAAGCAGTTGGAAACGATATCCGGACGGAGCATACAGAGTTTCCCGGATATGTTGACAGCATTGGAACAGAGGCTGCAGTACTTCAAACAGATCACAGGGACAACGGTATCGGATGATGGTATCCCTTTCCTTAACTGGTGCGATTACGCAGCAGAAGAAATAGATGAAATCTTTCAAAAGGCCCGGAAAAATGAAAGACTGACGGAAAATGAACGTGATAAATACCGGACTGCTTTTCTGTTCGAGATGGGGAAAATGTATTATCGGAACGGCTTCGTAATGCAGCTTCATATCGGGACATACCTGGATGCGAATACCAAAGGTGTGGAGCTTGCGGGAAAGTCATGCGGTTTTGACTGTATAGATGACAGCACAGTGGTCAGCTCTGTGGGAGAACTATTAAACCGTCTGACACTGGCGGGACAACTGCCGCGCATCATCCTGTATCCGTTAGACGGAACGAAAATAGAAGCATGGGCTGTTCTGGCGGCAGGATTTTCCGCAGATGCATCCGGGAAAGCCGTCAGAGGGAAAGTACAGTTAGGGGCACCATGGTGGTTTAATGACCAGCAATACGGAATCGCAAGGCAATTTGCCGCATGCGCCAATCTGTATCCGGTGAGCGTATCGGTAGGTATGCTTACGGACAGCCGCAGTTTTATCTCTTATCCCCGGCATGAACTCTATAGGAGAGTATTGTGTAATTATTTCGGAGAGTTGATAGAACGAGGCGAATATTTTTCCTCGGAAGAAGAACTTGGCAAAGTGATTCAGAACATTTGCTATTACAATGTAAGAAACTTTTTTGAATTTGATCAATTATGATAAAGGAGGAGACATTATGTTACAGCAGGTAATGACAAAACCGGGAGAAATTATTTTTCGAGAAGTAGAGATCCCTGAAGTGAAAGATGACCAGGTATTGGTTAAAATTATGAACATCGGAATCTGCGGATCGGATATCCATGTATATCATGGAAAGCATCCTTTTACAAAATATCCTGTGACACAGGGACATGAAGTGTCCGGAGAAATTGTAAAATTGGGAGCTGGGGTACAGAACTTTCAAGTCGGAGAGAAGGTGACCATTGAACCGCAGGTATATTGCGGACATTGTTATCCCTGTCGTCACGGAAAATATAATCTATGTGAGGAATTGAAAGTAATGGGATTCCAGACAACCGGTACGGCATCGGAATATTTTGCGGTAGATGCTTCTAAAGTGACACCGATTCCGGAAGATATGTCTTACGAGGAGGGTGCCATGATTGAGCCGCTGGCAGTAGCGGTGCATGGCGTCAAGCAAATGGGCGATGTGACAGGAATGAAAATTGCCGTATTGGGAGCAGGACCTATTGGTAATCTAGTGGCACAGACTGCAAAAGGAATGGGCGCCGACAAGGTAATGATTACGGATGTAAGCGATTTGCGTCTGGAAAAAGCGAAAGAATGTGGAATTGATGTATGCGTCAATACTGCCAAAAAAGATTTTGGAGAGGCTATGATTGAGGCATTCGGTCCGGATAAGGCAGATGTCATCTATGACTGTGCCGGCAATAATATTACCATGGGACAGGCAATCAAGTATGCAAGAAAAGGAAGCACCATTGTATTGGTAGCTGTATTTGCAGGCATGGCGGAAGTTGACCTTGCGGTAGCCAACGATCACGAATTGGATATTAAGAGTACTATGATGTACCGGCATGATGATTATCTGGATGGTATTCGATTGGTTAAGGAAGAAAAAGTTCATTTAAGACCTCTGATTTCAAAAACTTTTGCCTTTAAAGATTATTTGGAAGCATATCATTATATCGATGCAAACAGAGAGACGACTATGAAGGTCATTATTAATGTTCAGGAAAAATAAAACAGTACGAGTGAAATAATGGAGGACCTGAAAATGGCAGGAAAGGTTGATATCGTCGCACTGGGAGAATTGTTGATCGATTTTACCGAGGCAGGATTTAGTGCAAACGGACAGAAACTATTTGAACAGAATCCCGGGGGAGCACCCGCCAACCTTCTTACGGTAGCAAGTCATTTTGGATTTCAGACCGCGTTCATTGGAAAAATCGGAAAAGACATGCAGGGAGAATTTTTGAAAAAATCTTTACAATCAGAACAAATCGATACAAGAGCCCTTGTAGAGGACGAAAATTATTTTACTACCTTGGCGTTTGTGGAACTGGATAAAAACGGAGAGAGAAAATTTTCTTTTGCAAGAAAACCGGGAGCCGATACGCAGCTTCGCAAGGATGAACTGGATCGAGAGCTTTTGCAGCATTGTAAAATATTTCATTTCGGCTCACTGTCTTTGACCGAAGAACCGTCGCGAAGTGCAACGTTAGAGGCGTTGAAAGAGGCAAAACGGCATGGGGCATTAATATCATATGACCCCAATTATCGTGCAAGACTCTGGGAAAATGAGAAAACTGCTGTTGCAAGCATGCAGTCAGTGATTCCTGTGGTGGATGTGATGAAAGTGTCCGAGGAAGAACTGCTTTTATTGACAGAAGAACCGGATTATGAAAAGGCAGCATTAAAAATTCTCAAGCAGGGACCTCGGATAGTAGCAGTGACCTTAGGAGAAAAAGGGGCTATGATTGCAACACAGCAACATTGTGAGACAGTAAAGGCAACACCTGTTGAGAAAATTATTGATACGACAGGGGCAGGAGATTGCTTCTGGGGCGGATTCCTAAGCAAATATCTGAAATATGGTAAAGGAATAGAAGTTTTATCGTGGGAAGAAATTATGCAATGTGCGGTGATGGGAAATAGCGTAGCCGGACTATGCGTTCAAAAAAGAGGGGGAATTCCCTCGGTGCCGAACAAAGAGGAATTGTCAGACATTTGGTCGGCATAAGCATAAGAGATAATTTCAAATGAAAAAGCGACTTTCGGTTGTAATACGAAAGTCGCTTTTCAGAAAATGATGAATTATTTTGTCAGCTCCGCAACAACCTGATTGATGACCTTGCCGTCAGCCTTGCCTTTCAGCTCGCCCATAACAGCCTTCATGATCTGCCCCTTATTTTTCGTAGCCAGAACATCTGCGAATTTCTCTTCCAGAATTGCCTTGACTTCCTCAGCGGAGAGCATCTTGGGAGCAAATTCGCTCATGATCTCATAGCGCTTCTTGTATTCCTCCAGCAGTTCGGTACGGTCTGCGGGGCAGGTATCGATCTGCTCCTTCACGGATTTGATCTCTTTTAAGATGGCTTCGTTGGCCATCTCATCGGGAATGTTGTCACGGCAGCCGTTGTCGATTCCTTTTTTCTTTACAGCGGATACCAGTGCGGAGATGGCATCCTTTCTGAATTTATCCTTTGCCTTCATGGCAGCGATCATAGCGTCCTGTAATTCTTTTAATTTCATTGTGGTCTCCTCTCTGGAACAAAATCTCCAAATGCTTTCTGTGTTTTATTATACTCTCACAGATGAAAACTGAAAAGAAGAAAATGTGAATATCTGTCAGCTTATATCCGGGTTGTTTACACAGATATTACATGTTGTTTACCTGCCCAAGATAGTGTCGCTGCAACAGTTTTGGTAACATATAATGCGCCTTGGAGAAAAAAGCAACTGCGAAACAGGATGTAGCGTATCATAGCACGAATTTGCGGGCGGATGGTACAATGAACACGAAATAAGATGTATATAAAGACACGGTAATCAACACAGGATGGAAGGAAAGAAGTAGAAGAATGACATATAGTGAAATTAGAAAAAAAGAAGAAGTACTGACATTTATTAAAAAAGGAAATGCGAATCTGGGTGCCATGGGATTCACCGATCATTCGGAGGCGCATTCGGGACCGGGTGCAGATCGTGTCCGCTATCGGATTGCATGACGAATCTACCGGCGGTGCCACAGATCCCATCTCAGCGGCGCTGATCATTGCAGATAAGACCGATGTCCGCAGGAGCAGAGTCCGGGAGAAGAATAAGGCAACCTTCGATAAACATGACCGCGTCAATTATGCGGTTACAGATACGAAGCTTAAGATCAATGTGGAGAAGAGAGTGATTTCACTGAATCTGCAGATTGATCCGAAGATCTGCAGCATGTATGAGTATTTTGAGATATTCCTTGGACGTATGATGATGTGTAAGCGTGCAGCGGAAGTGCTGGAGGCATCCTTTAAGCTGACCGTGAACGGATCCAAGGTGTTGTAAATTGAGAGTTAGCGAAGAAAATTGTATCTAATCCCCGTAGCCCTAGGCAGGGTATAAGAAACGCGGCACTGCTTATTCTTATACCCAGCCGGGGCTACTGATTTCTTGAAACCTTCATGGGTCTATAGAAGATAAATTTCCCTGTAGGTACTTTTGGGGACAGGTAAAAAAAAAAACTAAACAATATGGGCCTATAGCTAAAAATTTGCCTGCCAGATACTCAATTTCTTCAAAATGAGTACCTCAGAGCCGTTTTTTTCCCTATAGACCCATATTCATCTTTTTATGCGTTATTTGTAGCAATTTTAGTATCTCACAACTCATTTTTTCTGTATAGACCCAAAATACAGGACACCCACGACGAACATTTTAGAATATAGAGTTCCCTTGTTATACCTTCCGTTTTTCACATTTTGGGTATCAGCAGCAAAATAAGCTTCCCATACCCTCGAACTTTTCATAGCGTGGGTATCAGCAGCAAAATAAGCTTCCCATGTGGGATTGATAATCATTTAATTTTACATAATTAGATGTCAGTAGAAAGTTTATTAATTTTTCTTAGAGCAATACGATAAGAAATGTAAAAAAATAACAATGTTACAAGGAAATAAACAGTTAGAAATATTAAGGAGACAATAATTCTTTGATTAATCTGTTCAAGATAGAAAACAGTATCAATTTGGAAACTCATAACAAAAACGATAATAGTATTTAAACTAGAATAGCATAGTGCAAATAGCCAACACCAGTGTGGAAAATGTTGGGTTCCATTAAAAAGAACTCCTTTTATTGACATCCAAATGATTAACACATCAGGCGCTAATGGAATAACCCAACCGTTTAAGCTTGTTTTAAAAAAATAATCTAGTAGATAAGTAAGTTCATTTGCTATAATTATACCCCAAAAAAGTTTAACATAAATTGTGTGCCGAATATTTGTGATCCTTTCATCACAGTGAATGGTGGTTTTCATAAGTTGTCCTCCTCCCAAAATAAATCGTTTAATGTTTTGTTAAGTACTTTACATATCCGAATACAAAGCTGAAGACTGGGATTAAACTTTCCGCCTTCTAGTAAGTTGATAGTAGGGCGTGTAACATTAACTTTGGCAGCCAGTTCTTCTTGAGAAAGATTCATCTCAACGCGTGCTAATTTAAGACGCATATTTTTCATTTATATAACCTCCTTTCTATATGTATTATATGATATATCAAACAAAATGTAAACTATATAATACAAAAAATAATAAATATATAACGTTATGTGAAAAAGATTATTATGTTTTGGTAATAGAACTTTTAAGTATTTGATTCAAGTGTCGGAGGAATAAAAGAGTTACGAAATAAAGTAAAAGCAAATTAGGAGGAATTGATATGATGCCATATGAAGTAGGAAAGACGTTTATTATTAGGGTTCCATTATTATCTATAGAGACTTATAAGGAATTATGTTCAGAAAAAGATGGATTACCAGTTATTAAAACCAAGGAAACATTGACAGGGTATACCCACAAACTATTCACGTTGAGGCGGAAGAAGGGCACAGAGGAGCTTCTTCCTATCACCTGTGCCCACGCTGAGGCGAAAGAAGGGCACAGAGAAGCTTGATCCTGTCTCCTGTGCCCACGCTGGGCGGAAGAAGG
>ERZ773155.1415-NODE-1415-length-20270-cov-7.968142_pt1 | contig 20270 bp, 18 predicted proteins | sample MGYA00511262_ERZ773155 | MGnify/ENA primary metagenome ERZ773155 (study PRJEB29015, sample SAMEA2737828) | human gut metagenome | biome: human gut; feature: human-associated habitat; material: faeces | place: China | collected 2012 ... | reverse complement strand
CCAGCTCCAGTACGTTTTCAATGGAATCTGTAAGACGGCGCTGAATGCCATCCTTTACCACCAGACGATCCACCACGATGTCGATATTGTGCTTGATATTTTTATCCAGTTTGATCTCTTCCGTCAGTTCATACATACTGCCGTCGATCCGTACCCTGACATAACCGCTTCTCTTGGCACGCTCCAGCACTTTGGCATGCTCGCCCTTACGGCCTCTGACCACGGGGGCCAGCAGCTGGATCTTCGTACCTTCTCCCATGTTCATGATCTGGTCTACCATCTGATCCACAGTCTGTTTGGAAATCTCCCTGCCGCACTTCGGGCAGTGGGGAATACCGATCCTCGCATACAACAGACGGAAGTAATCATAGATCTCCGTTACCGTACCCACAGTGGAACGAGGGTTACGGTTGGTCGACTTCTGATCGATGGAAATGGCGGGAGACAGTCCCTCGATACTTTCTACGTTTGGTTTCTCCATCTGCCCCAGGAACTGTCTCGCGTAGGAGGACAGAGATTCCATATAACGCCTCTGTCCTTCGGCATAGATCGTATCAAATGCCAGGGAAGACTTTCCGGAACCGGACATACCGGTGAGTACCACCAGTTCATTTCTGGGAATGTCCACATTAATGTTTTTCAGATTATGTTCATTGGCGCCCCGGATCTTAATATACTCCCGGGGGCGCATCTTCTTTGCTTCTTCCATTGTCTTGCCTTTCTTATTTCATATCATTCCATATCATTTAATTGTTTCTTTAATTCAAGCATTTTATCTCTAAGTTCTGCCGCCGCCTCGAAGTTCAGGTCTGCCGCTGCCTTCTGCATCTTCTTCTGGATCTCGCCAATGAGCTTCTCCAGTTCCTTCTTCGTCATGGATTCCGGATCCTTCTCGAAGCGTACCTCCTCCTTGGCGATCACCCTGGAGATGCTGATGAGATCCCGCACCGCCTTTTTGATCGTCTGCGGGGTAATGCCATGTTCTTCGTTATACTTCATCTGAATCTCGCGACGTCTGTTGGTCTCGTCCAGCGCTTCCCGCATGGAATCCGTGATTGTGTCGGCATACATGATGACATGTCCCTCCGCATTACGTGCGGCACGGCCGATGGTCTGGATCAGGGATGTTGCACTTCTTAGGAACCCTTCCTTGTCCGCATCCAGGATCGCTACCAGTGTGATCTCCGGAATGTCCAGTCCTTCTCTCAGAAGATTAATACCTACCAGCACATCAAATACATCCAGTCGCATATCACGGATGATCTGGGCACGCTCCAGCGTATCAATGTCGGAATGAAGATATTTTACCCGGATACCGACTTCCTTCATATAGTCTGTCAGGTCTTCCGCCATACGCTTGGTCAGCGTGGTGATCAGTACCTTATGGTGTTTTTCAATCTCTTTATTTACTTCTCCGATCAGGTCATCGATCTGTCCTTCCACAGGGCGTACCTGTACTTCCGGATCCAGCAGTCCTGTCGGACGGATGATCTGCTCTGTTCTGAGCAGCTCATGCTCCTTCTCATAATCGGAAGGTGTCGCGGATACGAACATCATCTGATCAATATGCGACTCAAATTCTTCAAAATTAAGCGGTCTGTTATCTAACGCGGAGGGCAGACGGAAGCCATAGTCTACCAGTGTCTGTTTTCTCGAACGGTCTCCTGCATACATGCCGCGGATCTGCGGAATCGTCATATGAGACTCGTCCACGATGATCAGAAAATCATCCGGGAAAAAGTCCAGCAGCGTCATGGGCGGCGCTCCCGCAGGAAGTCCGTTCAGATGTCTGGAATAATTCTCGATGCCGGAACAGAATCCGGTCTCCCGAAGCATCTCGATATCGAAATTCGTCCGCTCCGCGATCCGCTGTGCCTCGATCAGCTTGTCTTCGCCTTTGAAAAACTGCACCCGCTCCTTCATCTCTTCTTCGATATTGTCGCAGGCTGCCTTGATCTTCTCCTGTGATACCACATAATGAGATGCCGGGAAGATTGCCACATGGTTCAGCTCTGCGTGGATTTTCCCTGTCAGAGGCTCCACCTCGGCGATCCGGTCGATCTCATCTCCGAAAAATTCGATGCGGATCAGATAGTCTCCGCCCTGTGCCGGGTACACTTCCACTACATCTCCCCTGACACGGAAGGTGGCACGCTGGATATCCATATCATTACGGTTGTATTGAATATCGATCAGCTCCCGAAGCACTTCATCCCGGTCCTTCACCATTCCGGGGCGCAGAGATACGATCAGATCCTGATATTCGTCCGGGCTCCCCAGACCATAGATACAGGACACGCTGGCCACCACCACGACATCCCTGCGTTCCGCCAGGGATGCTGTCGCCGACAGACGCAGCTTATCGATCTCATCATTGATGGAAGAATCCTTGGCAATATAGGTATCCGAAGACGGCACATAAGCCTCCGGCTGATAATAATCGTAATAGGAGACAAAATATTCCACTGCGTTCTCCGGGAAAAATTCCTTCATTTCCCCATAAAGCTGTCCCGCCAGTGTTTTGTTATGCGCAATGATCAGTGTTGGCTTGTTCAGCGCCTGGATCACATTCGCCATGGTAAAGGTCTTACCCGAACCGGTGACACCCAGGAGGGTCTCAAACTGATTGCCCTGCCGGAAACCTTCTACCAGTTCCGCGATTGCCTGCGGCTGGTCTCCGGTTGGTTGATATTCGGAATGTAATTTGAATTGTGAGGGTTCGTTAGAATGATTCATGATGCCTCTCCGTGCAAATCTATCGTTGGAATAATGATCCATAACTATCCGGCAGCGTTACATCGCACCAGATAGTTATGGATAGTATTTTCACGTTACGCACAGATTATAGCAGATTTTTTTTGAAAAGTACAGATGGTTTCGAAAATATGTTCGAATGGTTTGTTCTTTTGTATCTCGCTTTGCCTGTAGAAATCTCTATACAATAAAGTGTTCCACATTCTGCCGGAGCTTGTCTGCAGCGATTCTTGCAGCCTCTGCTTTTTCCTTGATATCGTTGGCTTTTTCTGCGACCACCCCCGTCTTATCCGCAATATCCGTAGTTCCCGAAGCCCCTTCGGTAGCTGCCTTGCTGACTTCGTTGATTGCCTCCATAACACCGCTGATAGATGCCAACAGTTCTTCGGAGGATGCAGAGAAATCCGTTACCAATCCATCGATCTGACCGGCATCATTACTGTAAGAATCAGCCATACCGGAAAATGTTGCAAAGCTGTCCACCACATCTGTTCCGACAAATCCCAGCAGCTTCTGTGTTCCTTCTGCCAGATTGTTTACAGCATTCATCACATTCTTGGTTACATCCTGGATATGTGCAACGGCTGCCTTGGACTGTTCTGCCAGTACACGGATCTCCTCCGCCACCACAGCAAATCCTTTTCCGGCTTCTCCTGCACGTGCTGCCTCAATGGAAGCATTCAATGCCAGTAGATTCGTCTGTCCCGTGATCTGCATAATAGATTCTGCCAGAACTCCGATCTGGTTAACTACCTTGATTTCTTCCAGTGCTCTGGTCAGTCCTTCATTGATCTCTGCATGAATGGCTTTGGTCCGCTGATCATTCTGCGTAATGTCTTTTTTGATACCTACCGCACGCTCACGGATCGCATCCGCCTCAGTAGCACCATCCTGGGAACGTGTTGCAATATTTTTTGCTGCACTCTCGATCTCATGAGACATAGCATTGATCTCTTCGGAAGATGCCGCTGTCTCTTCCATTCCGGCTGCCAGTTCCTCCGTAGTAGCGGACACATCCTCGATCTGCTCATCCAGTGCCTGAATACTGTTATCAATATTCTGCACCATATCGTTGATTTCGTTCGCCTGTTCCTTGACCTCACCGATCAGGCCGCCCATTTCTGTCCTCATAGACTCCAGAGAGACTGCCAGCTGTCCGAAATCATCACGGCGTTTCAAAAGCTTATCTCCCATAGATTTTGTAAAATCTCCCTGTTCCATCACACCGATAGATGCCACACATTTTTTGAGAGGTTTTACAATACTGATAATAATGAAGACAAGAAGGACGATCACAACTGCTCCTTCTATCAGGGTCGATGCAATGAACATCGCCAGTCTTCCTGTCACATAACCGGAAAATTCGTCACTTACTGCGGCAATCCTGTCATCAATATAATCGGTGTAATTACCTGTGCCGATAACCCACTGGAACGGTTCAAACGCTTTGCTGTAGGAACGTTTAGGAGAAGATTCGGTCTCTCCTTCCTTTGGGAACACATAATCTACATAGCCTCCGTCCGGCTCCTGTCCCACTCGGATGATCTCCTTGACCATCTGATATCCGTTGGCATCCTTGGTCTCCATACGGTTGGTACCCTCTGTTGCACTTCCCAGCAATACGACATTGGTTCCGTCATACTGATCTATCCAGAAATATCCGGAATCTCCATAGCGAAGCTGACGGATCTCATCTGCTGCAAGTTTCTTTGCCTCCGCTTCCGTATACACGCCCTCCTGATACTGGTCGTAAATGGTCTGGCAGAGTGAAATTACGTTATCTACCTGCTGCTTGATCTGCTCATCGTAAGAATCTCTTTCATCGGTCTCCATAGTCTCCAATGCCCTGGACTGCAGCTCCATCATGCTTTGTGCTGAAAATATGGTGCACAACACCAGTGCAGCCATCGTTGCCAGTATTACCATGATCATTTTAGTCTGTACTTTTATGTTGTTCATAAGTGCTTCTCCTCTCCCCTTTTGTTTCGCCTGCTTCTGTAGGTTTTTTCATTTTAAATTTCGTTTTTATTTTATCATATTTTACAATTTTATTCAATATTATATATCTTTTTTATGCATAATCACTAATTTTCAATTATAACTTTATGATATATCTATTTTTAGGAAATAAAATCGTTATCAACCCTTATCATAAATATTTCCGGACACCAAAAAACCTCAGCAGATTTCTCTACTGAGGTTTTCCCTAACAGGGCTACAAGGATTCGAACCTTGAAATGACGGAGTCAGAGTCCGTTGCCTTACCGTTTGGCGATAGCCCTATGTCGTTTACTTGATGAAGTATACACTATCTTTTTCCATTTTGCAATACCTAATTTAAAAAATTTTAAAAAAGTATACAAAATTGGAACAATTCAGCCAAAAATGAGGCCGCATCCTCCTTTTTGTGATTGCGGCCTCGTCATATTTAAAAAATGAGAGAAATGATATAAGCAATGATTATACTTCAAAGATCAGATCGCCGTAGGTAGGTACCGGCCATACTTTCTTGTCAACCATCATCTCCAGTGCATCCACGGGAGCTCTCAGGTCATCCATTGCGGTATGTACCACATCTTTATAGAAGAAGGCAAGCTTCTTGGGATCTTCGATACCTGCTGCCTCTGCCAGCTTATCTTCCAGTGAAGTCTCTGCTGCCTGTGCCTCTGTCAGTTTCTCGGAAATACTCTTCAGAACTGTGGTCTGCACAGTAGCATCAGCGCCTGCACTCTTAACAGCCAGTACGGTATCCGCCAGAGTCCTGGTGTACTCCATAACTGCGGGAATGTACTGCTTCTTCGCCATATCTACCATGGTCAGAGCTTCGATGTTGATGGTCTTGGAGTAGGTCTCATACAGAACCTCCTCGCGGGATTCCAGCTCAGCCTTGGTGAAGATACCGAACTTCTCGAACAGCTTGATAGACTTTTCGGTGGTCAGAGTCTCGGAAGCTTCTACCATGGACTTGATGTTGGGAAGTCCTCTTCTGGCAGCTTCTTCTACCCATTCCTCGGAATAGCCATTACCATTGAAGATAATTCTCTGATGCTCAGTCAGGTACTTCTTGATCAGATCATGTACTGCAATATCGAAGTCGTCTGCCTTCTCCAGAAGATCTGCTGCCTCACAGAAAGCCTCTGCTACGATGGCATTCAGAGTAGTGTTGGGGCTGGCGATGGAGTCTGCACTACCTACCATACGGAACTCGAACTTGTTGCCGGTGAAAGCAAACGGTGAAGTTCTGTTACGGTCTGTTGCATCCTTATCCAGATCAGGCAGTGTGGATACACCGGTTAAAAGCTTACCGCCCTGGATAGAATGAGTTGCATCACCAGTCTCCACCAGCTGCTTTACCACATCCTCCAGCTGCTCGCCCAGGAATACGGAAATGATTGCGGGAGGTGCCTCGTTCGCTCCCAGTCTGTGATCGTTGCCGACATCGGATGCACTCTGACGAAGCAGGTCTGCATGCGTATCTACAGCTTTCAGGATACAAGCCAGTACCAGCAGGAACTGGATGTTCTCGTTCGGAGTATCGCCGGGATCCAGAAGATTTACACCATTATCGGTTCCCAGTGACCAGTTGTTATGCTTACCAGAACCATTCACGCCGGCGAAAGGTTTCTCATGAAGCAGGCAGGTCATGCCGTGACGACCGGCTACCTTTTTCATGGTCTCCATAACCAGCTGGTTGTGATCTACTGCAATATTGGCGGTCTCATAAATTGGAGCCAGTTCATGCTGTGCGGGAGCCACTTCGTTGTGCTGTGTCTTCGCAGTTACACCCAGCTTCCACAGTTCAATGTTCAGGTCTTTCATGAAAGAACCGATTCTCTCACGGATAGTGCCGAAGTAATGATCTTCCAGCTCCTGTCCCTTGGGTGCGGGTGCACCGAACAGGGTACGTCCGGCGAAGATCAGATCTTCACGCTTCAGGTATTTATCTCTGTCTACCAGGAAATATTCCTGCTCAGGTCCAACGCTTGCTACTACCTTCGTAGCTCCAGTGTTGCCGAACAGTCTTACGATACGAAGTGCCTGGGTGCTGACGGCTTCCATGGAGCGCAGTAGCGGTGTCTTTTTATCCAGTGCCTCACCCTTGTAAGAGCAGAAAGCAGTGGGAATGCAAAGAATCACGCCGGTAGCATCCTCTTTCAGGAATGCGGGAGATGTGATATCCCATGCAGTATAGCCTCTTGCCTCAAAGGTTGCTCGTAAGCCTCCGGAGGGGAAGGAAGATGCATCGGGCTCGCCCTTGATCAGTTCCTTGCCGGAGAACTCCATGATCATCTTACCGGATTCATCGGGATGAGTTACGAATGCGTCATGCTTCTCTGCGGTAATGCCTGTCAACGGCTGAAACCAATGTGTATAATGGGTTGCACCATTCTCAACGGCCCAGTCCTTCATTGCCTTAGCTACAACATCTGCGGTAGCCAGTGACAGCTCTCCGCCGTGATCAATGATCTTCTTTACTTCTTTGTATACGCTCTTGGGTAATCTTTCCCTCATTTTCCCCAGAGTGAATACCTTACTGCCAAAGATTTCTTCCACGTTTAATACTTCACTCATCTTCGTTTCCTCCTTATTTTGCAATTTTTCATGCTTCCTGCGACTATTCCGTGCTGACTATTCAGAACCTCCATTCGCAAAATCGTCTCTACGAGACTTTCCTTTTGCTCATTGAGGTTACTTCGCCGAATAAATATTGACACATATTTTTACGAATGCAAGCATTCGACAAATATGTTCAATATTTACGGCTCTGAATAGTCACAAAAAAAAGGCGCTACACTACTAGTGTAAACGCCTTCGTTCGCATTGAAAAATATTTACTTGTGAGGATCGCTCCTCTATGGCTCATTACTATACAACAGTTTTTTTTCGATTGCAATACCCTTTTTGAAAAAATTTTATGATTGCATCCGAAACGACCTTTGAAGCGTTCTATACCTCAAAAAGCAGATCCGCATACGTCGGGAATGGCCAGTATTTTTTATCTACCAGTTTTTCCAGTTCATCTGCAGGCTTTCTCAGCGCAGTCATAGCCACCATGACTTCATCGTGATAGCAGAATGCCTGTTCCTTGCCTCTCTCCATTGCGGATGCCTTCTTTTCGACATTGAGCAGTACCTCCGAAGCCTTCTCCATCTCAGTCAGCTTTTGCGTGATCTGCTGCAACATACGGACAGGCACATAGGTATCTCCCCCTGCTTCCGTAATGGCAATGACAGCATCCGCCAAAGACTTGCTGTACTTCATGACTGCGGGGATGATCTGCTTATTTGCCATATCCACCATGGTCAGTGCCTCGATATTGATGGTCTTCGCATAGGTCTCATACAGTACCTCCGCACGGGAACGCAGCTCTGCTTCGGTGAAGATACCGAACTTTTCAAACAGATGGATCGCCTTGGGTGTGGTCAGAGTATCTACTGCTGCTACCATGGAAGGAATATTGGGCAGTCCTCTTCTGGCTGCTTCCTCTTCCCATTCCCTGGCATAACCGTTGCCGTTGAAAATAATACGCTGGTGCTCGGTCATATATTCCTTGATCAGATCATGGACTGCCATATCGAAATCATCCGCTCCCTCAAGCCGATCGGCCGCTTCACAGAAAGCCTCTGCAACAATGGCATTCAGAGTGGTGTTGGGGCTTCCGATGGAATCCTCACTGCCAACCATACGGAACTCAAACTTATTGCCTGTGAAAGCAAAGGGTGAAGTACGGTTTCTGTCGGTGGCATCCTTTACAAAATCAGGTAATGTGGATACACCGGTACGCAGTACGCCGCCTTCTTTCAGATTGTCGGCCTTACCAGTCTCCACCAGCTGTGCCACCACATCTTCCAGCTGTTCGCCCAGGAAAATAGAGATAATGGCAGGCGGTGCTTCATAACCACCCAGTCTGTGATCGTTTCCTACGTTGGATGCACTCTGGCGCAACAAATCCGCATGGGTATCTACTGCCTTCATGATGCATGCCAGCACTAACAAAAACTGAATATTTTCATTTGGAGTCTGTCCCGGCTCCAAAAGATTCACGCCATTATCTGTGGTAATCGACCAGTTATTATGCTTACCGGAACCATTCACGCCGGCAAAAGGCTTCTCGTGCAGCATGCAGCGCAGACCGTGTTTACCTGCTACGCGCTTCAGAGTCTCCATTACCAACTGGTTATGATCTACTGCCACATTGGCAGACTCATAAATCGGTGCCACCTCATGCTGTGCGGGTGCCGCTTCGTTGTGCTGGGTCTTGGAAGTCACGCCCAGTTTCCACAGTTCGATATTCACATCGTGCATGAAACCGCCGATGCGTTCACGGATAACGCCGAAGTAATGGTCATCCATCTCCTGACCCTTGGGCGCAGGAGCACCAAACAGGGTCCGTCCGGCGAAAATAATATCTTCACGCTGCAATGCCTTGGCAGAATCCACCAGGAAATATTCCTGCTCTGCGCCGACGGAGGGCAGTACCTTGGTTGCCTCTGTATTACCGAACAGACGCACAATACGGATTGCCTGTTTGCTCAGAGCTTCCATAGAACGAAGTAACGGTGTCTTTTTATCCAGAGCTTCGCCCTTATAAGAACAGAAAGCAGTGGGGATACAAAGGGTCGGACCGGTTGCTGTCTCTTTGATAAATGCAGGAGAGGTAATATCCCATGTGGTATAACCTCTTGCCTCAAAAGTCGCACGCAAGCCCCCGGACGGGAAAGAAGATGCATCAGGCTCGCCCTTGATCAGTTCCTTACCGGAAAATTCCATGATCATACGGCCATCCTCATCGGGATGTGTTACAAAAGCGTCATGTTTCTCCGCGGTAATGCCGGTCAGCGGCTGGAACCAGTGGGTATAATGTGTCGCTCCATTCTCAATCGCCCAGTCTTTCATGGCCGTCGCCACTACATCTGCTGTCGCCGGGGAAAGTTCTCCTCCCTGATCCATAATCTTTTTTACTTCTTTGTAAGTGCTCTTGGGGAGTCTCTCCTTCATCTTGCCAAGGGTAAATACCTTGCTGGCAAAAAGCTCCTCTACATTCAATTCCTCGCGCATGTCCCTACTTCCCTTCGGTATACTATAGAATTATTATCCAATATAGTTTACAACACGTGCGTTATGATGGTCAATATCTATTTATTAAACACTTTTACAACGTAACAGATCATACTTCTCCGCAGCCTCGGATAATTTTATCCACAACACCTGCTTGGGATGGGGCGCACTATCCACACTTTCCCCATCTTCTGTATACATTGCTTCCACAGTCACAGGTACATTTGTGCCGTCCGGCTTCATGATCTCGATCGTATCTCCCACGCAGAATTTATTCCGCTGTTCGATCCGGCACAGATTATCCTTTACCGCCTCCACGATTCCAAGATAGATATATTCATTCACATAGGTGTTATTATCATAGATCTGTGTATTCTCATCTGGTTTTCCGAAATAAAATCCGGTGGTAAACTGTCTGTAGGTACACTTTGAAATTTCGATCTGATACCAGTCCATATTTTTCTCATACAATTTCGGATCGGTAAAATAGTCATCAATGGCTTTCCGATAAGTTCTGGCCACAGTTGCGACATACAATGCCGTCTTCATACGGCCTTCGATCTTCAGGCTGTCAATACCTGCTTCCACCAGTTCCGGAATATGCTCGATCATACACAGATCCTTGGAGTTAAAAATATAAGTTCCTCTCTCATTCTCATATACCGGCAGATATTCTCCGGGTCTGGTCTCTTCCACCACAGCATACTTCCAACGGCAGGGATGGGTACAGGCGCCTCTGTTGGCATCTCTCCCGGTAAAAAAATTGCTCAGCAGGCATCTGCCGGAATAAGAGATACACATTGCACCATGGACAAAGCTTTCAATCTCCATTTCTGCCGGAATCTTTTCCCGGATTCCTTTGATCTCCACCAGAGACAGTTCTCTGGCCGAAACGACTCTCTTCGCTCCCAGTTTCCACCAGAACAGATAGGTCTCATAATTCGTATTGTTAGCCTGTGTGGAAATGTGCACTTCCACCTGAGGCCATACTTCCTTCGCGATCATAAACATTCCCGGATCTGAAATGATCAGCGCATCCGGCTGTTCCGGTTTCATATCCCGCAGCTCGGCAAAATATTTTCTGGCCCCGTCAAGGTCATAGTTATGTGCCAGAATATTGGCCGTTACATATACTTTTACGCCATGCGCATGAGCAAATGCCACACCCTCTGCCATTTCCTCACTGCTGAAATTCTTCGCTTTGGCCCGCAGTCCGAATGCTTCTCCTCCGATATATACAGCATCTGCTCCGAACATCACCGCAGTCCTTAATACTTCCAGGCTGCTGGCCGGGATCAAAAGTTCCGGTTTTTTATAATTCATATTCCTTCTTCTCCTACTATTTTTTTGTACTCAACGTCACGCCATCCCCCACGGGCAGAATCACTGTCTCCAGTTCGGGATGATGTTTTAATTCGTATAAATATTCTCGCATTCTCGCATGGATCGTACGGTTGCGCCTGGTGACCGCAAATCGGGATTCTATGATATCTCCGTCCTGCAATACATTATCCGAGATCAGCAGACCGCCCGGAGACAGAAGTCTCAGAATATCCGGCAGGAAATTGATATATTGCCCCTTGGCCGCATCCATGAAGATCACATCGTAAGTACCATCCAATTCTTTCAGTATCTCTGTGGCATCGCCTTCCAAAAGAGTGATTTTGTCTTTTCTTCCATATTTATCAAAATTTTCTCTGGCTATGGGAATTCGTTTTTCATATTTTTCTATGGTTGTGATATGGCAATCCGCCGGCGCATATTCACTCATAAGTAACGCAGAAAAGCCGATAGCAGTCCCGACTTCCAGGATGCTCTTCGGCTTTGTGTATGTCAGTAAAAATTTTAACAGGCTTTGCATAGATCTGCGTATGATCGGAACCTGCGTGTCCAGCGCATATTTTTCAATTTCATTCAGCCATGCGGGATTCCCGCTGTCCAGAGAATCGATAAATGCGGACATTCTCTCGTCTATGATCATAATACTCCCCGTTTCTATTGTCCGTTTTTATTGTGCAACGGGTTCCAGCGGTTGTGTCTCGCCGGTCAGTGCGCTGCCGTTATCTATGGTCTCAACGGATTCTTCTTCCGTACTTTCCGTCTGTCCAGCCATGACTTCCATCATTTCCTCTGCGGTCATAGCAGTACTCAGTTCATAAGTTCCGGGTTTCCAATCCTTTTTATACTCAGATAAGAGATACTGTAATGCGAACAGTCTGCCGTCACGTGTCAGGCCCTTTTCCTGCATCATTGTGCCGATCTCCGTTGCGGACATGTCCGAGGTCAGGGTTACTGTGATCTTACGTCCCTCTCCGGCAGAGACCGCCGGTTCTGTGAAAATACGATAACCGTAGTCATAGCAGGTGGATGCTCCCGTGTAGACCAGATATACTACAACCACCACAAATACTACTTTTAAGATCGTGCCCAATACGGCACCCGCCAAATTTGCTGTCTTCATATCTTATGCCCTTTCTTACTCGAACTTCATCTGATCGGTGACATAGAGTCCGATCTCCTGCATCATACGGCAGAAGGCCAGTTCCGCAGCAAGGAAATCAGACACCAGCGGATTCTCGCGAAATGCTTCATTCTCTCTGGTGAACTGATCGATCTTGTCAAAATTGGTATCTTTGCTGGTCTGTAATTCAAAGTTCCTTGTCCGGAAGTCATCGATCTGCTTTTTTAATTCCGGCTGCTCCTTTATACGACCCAGTTGTCTGCGATACTCCATGTACGCATCCGTATTGCGGATCGCCTGTACCATCTGTTCTACGGCCTGATTCACATTTTCGTCCGATGTAATCTTCATCTGCTTATGACCTTTCCGGCTATCATTAACCTGCTACACTTCCATGATGATGGGAAGGATCATGGGACGTCTCTTGGTCTTCTTCCACACATAATCACTGAGAACATCCTTGGTGGTGGTCTTCAGCTTGCCCCAATCCGTAATTCCCTTATCCAGGCATGCCTGCAGTGCATCATCCACAGTGCGGCGTGCTTCCTCGATCAGTTCATCGGATTCCTTCACATATACAAAACCTCTGGATACGATATCCGGACCGGCTACCAGCTCACCACTGGCCCTATCCAGACTCATAACCACGATCATAATACCATCTTCTGCCAGGTGCTGTCTATCTCTGAGGACCACATTTCCTACATCACCGACACCCAGTCCGTCTACCAGGATCGCACCGACGGGTACCCTTCCGGCAACTTTCGCCTGTTCCTCGCTGACTTCCAGTACATCTCCGGAAGAGAGGATGAAAATATTGTCCTTGCTGATACCAAGGCTCTCTGCGATCTTTGCCTGTGCTTTCAGGTGTTTATATTCACCATGCACGGGCACCGCATACTTCGGATGGATCAGCGTGTAGATCAGCTTGATCTCTTCCTGACAGGCGTGTCCGGATACATGGGCATCCTGAAAAATAACATCTGCGCCCTTGCGAAGCAATTCATTGATGATCTTGGTAACCGACTTCTCATTTCCCGGGATCGGGTTGGAGGAGAAAATAACCGTATCTCCCGCGCCGATGGTGATCTTGCGGTGCATGTTGTTGGCCATACGGGACAGGGCTGCCATACTCTCGCCCTGGCTTCCGGTGGTGATGATCACCTGCTGCTCATCGGGATAATTTTTCATCTGATCCAGATCCACCAGAGTGTTTTCGGGAATATTAATGCACTCCAGCTTGATTGCGGTATCCAGAATATTCACCATACTGCGGCCTTCCACAGCTACTTTACGGCCAAATTTATAGGCTGTGTTGATGATCTGCTGTACACGATCCACATTGGATGCGAAAGTCGCCACAAAAATTCTGGTATTTTTATGTTCTTCAAATAAAGTATCAAACGTCTTACCTACGGTCTTCTCGGAAGGGGTAAAACCGGGACGCTCGGCATTGGTGGAATCGCACATCAGTGCCAGTACACCCTTTTTACCGATCTCGGCAAAACGCTGTAAATCAATGGCATCTCCATAGACCGGAGTATAGTCTACCTTGAAGTCTCCGGTGTGTACCACGATACCGGCAGGGGAATAAATTGCCAGTGCTGCGGCATCTACGATGCTGTGATTCGTCTTGATGAATTCCACACGGAAATCACCCAGATTGATGGACTGACCGAACTTCACCACTTTGCGTTTGGTCTTCTTCATGAGATTATGCTCTGTCAGCTTGTTCTCAATGATCCCCATGGTCAGACGGGTTGCGTAGATGGGCACATTGATATCACGCAGCACATAGGGCAGTGCTCCGATATGATCCTCATGTCCATGAGTGATGACAAATCCCTTTACCTTATCGATATTATCCTTCAGATATGTTACATCGGGAATGACCAGATCGATTCCCAGCATATCATCCGCAGGGAAAGACAATCCGCAATCCACCACAATAATACTGTCCTCATACTGGAAGGCAGTAATGTTCATACCAATCTGCTCCAGACCGCCCAAAGGAATGATCTTCAGGCCTGAAGCGTTACTATTCTCTTTTTTCTTTTTCAACGAAATTACCTCCAAATTCTATACGTCTATACAACTGTTCTTAGTGTATGTATCCCGGCGTTAGAATGGATTGTTATGCTCTGCAAAGAAAGACCTGTGATTTACCTCCCGTTTTCACGGCTCTCTTCTCGAAAACTCCCGTGAAAATCAGATATCCCAGATCTTACGATTTCATCAAAATAACGGTTTTTTCTCATGCCCTTCGTGTATTTCCTGTCACTTTTGGCATAAAATCCATTATATGTCGAAATCGGCAAAGCCTCCAATATCCCTCTCTGCCAATCATACAAATCATATATAAATATAAGACCGTCCTTCTCGCAGGACCGCCTGTATTTATCTAAAATTAAATTAAATCAATGTCCTCCAGCATATCCGCAAATACTCCGGATACCGCTTCCAGTTCTTCATCATCGGAGACTACATCATAAATGCTCTCTTCTTCACCATCCTGAGACATATCCTTCAGGATCAGGGCATCTCCGTCTCCCTCTTCCACATCGGTTACCAGGATGTAATTGTGTCCACCGATCCTGGTCTGTTCCAGTACATAAAATTCTACAGGTTCTTCGCCCTCCGGGCGAAATGTGATCTTTTCCAATTTACTCATTCTGATTCCTTTTTCTTCTCATTGTTCCTGCGATCCAGATATCCCTGCAGGATCAGGGTTGCTGCGATCATATCCACGTAATCCTTGCGGTTCTCGCGACGGATCCCCGCTTCCATCATTGCCTTGTCCGCAGCTACGGTAGTCAGTCTCTCATCCCAGAAGTACACGGGCAGACCGGTCCTGCGTTCCAGCTTCTCCTTGAACTCCTTGGTCAGTTCCACGCGGACACCCTCGGTATCGTTCATGTTCTTGGGAAGTCCCAGTACGATCTCTTCCACTTCGTTCTCGACGATCAGTTCCTCGATCCGGGCCAATGTCTGTCGTAATTTATTTTCTTCTTTGCGGCGTATGATCTCCACACCCTGCGCTGTCAACAGCAAACTGTCACTGATCGCCACGCCCACGGTACGTGAGCCGAAATCCAACCCCATAATACGCATGTGGGTCCTCCTGATAACTGTAATTATTTCCAGTGTTTTGTCCTGATATACTCCGTGAGCAGTTCTTCCACCAGTTCGTCACGCTCTACCTTCATGATGAGGCTGCGGGCATTTTTGTGACTGGTAATATAAGTGGGGTCTCCACTCATAATATAACCAACGATCTGATTCACAGGGTTATATCCCTTCTCTGTCAGTGCCTCATATACGGTAGAGAGCACCAGCTTTACGCCGGTCTCAGGTTCTGTCTCTACCTTGAAGTATTGTGTATTTCCTAAGTCCTGCATACGATCCTCTTATTCTGCATTAATGCAATTTCTGTAACTATTCAGAGCCCCATTCGCAAAACCGCTGCTGTGCAGCTCCTTGAATAACATGCTTGCATGTTATTTGCTCATAGAGTTCACTTCGCCGTTATGCCTTATATTACCGCATTTACTTTGAAAATTCAAGGGGTGATAACAACAGAATCTCATCATTTACAAATCCTTCCACCGTGCCGCGCACTACAGTATTGGTCACCGCTTTTTCGCCGTTCTCTGTCAGAGGAACCGCTACCTTCACATAATCTCTTGTATGTCCCAGTAGATATTCCACTCCGTCCAGCTCCTTTATCTCCTCCAGCAGCACCTCCGCTTCCCTGCCCAGCCACGCGAGCCCCGGCGCGAGCAGAAGGTTTACGAGCGGCCCCGCCGCCGTGACCAGCATTTCACCGCCGTAGGACAGTCGTTCCGGGTGCGCGATTTCCATTCGAGCGCCGAAGAGCCCCAGCTGCAGACTGCGCACCTCGCCGCCCAGACGGCGCAGCACGGCCCAGTGCGCCAGCTCATGCACAAGCGCCGCCGTCAGCAGCGCCGCCAGCAGCGCCGGGGACGACAGCAGCACAAAAGCCCCCAGCAGCAGCGCAAGCCACGGGGAAACCTGCAGGCGCAGCCGCTCAGAGCTGGACATAGTAGATGGGGTTGAGATAGACGGTGTCCTGATGCAGCTCGAAATGCAGGTGCGAGCCGGTCGTCTGACCGGTCTGCCCCACCTCGGCGATCGGGTCGCCCAGCGCCACCTGCTGCCCGGACGAGGCCGTCACGCGGCTGCAGTGGGCATAGAGCGAAGTATAGCCGTTCGCGTGCGCGACCATGACGTATTCACCGAGGTCGGCGCTGCTGCCGACGGCCGTGATTGTCCCGGCGGCGAAGCTCGTGACGACGCTCCCCTCCTCCGCTCCGATGTCCAGCCCGTAATGAAAGCGCTCCTCGCCGTCGAGCGGGTGCGTGCGCAGGCCAAAGGCGGACGTCACCTCCCCGGCCACGGGCGCGGCGTAGGCGAAGCCGAGCTGCTGCTGCAGCAGGCACACCTGCGCCGGGGTGTTCGCCGACGAGTAGACCGGGGCGCCGTCCTCCGCAGGCGGCGTCTCCTCCTCCGCGCCGGTCTGCGCCGGGTCGTTGGCGGGTTCCTCAGCGGGATCATCGGCGTGGCTCGGGCCAAAGACGGCGGTATAGGCGTCGTTGAGCGCGGAGCCGACGCTCCCGTCGCCCGAGACGGCACGCCCGACAGCCGAGAACGCCGCGACGAAGTCCGTGTCCTCCCCCATCAGCGCCAGCAGCTGCGTCCGGCAGCGGTTCAGCACATCCGGCATCGCGAGCTTCACCACGACCACGATCACCAGAATCGCGGCGCTGACCGTGACCTGCAGCATCCGGCGGCGCTCGAGACGGCTGCGCTGCTTTTCGCGCTTGCCACGGGCGGTTTGCGCCGCGGACGGACGGCGGTAACTGCCCGCAGGCGCCTGCACGCGCCGCCCCGCGTATATGTTTCTCGTCTGACTGCCCTGCATGGACTGTCCCCCCTTTTTCATACAGCATCCTATGCGCCGAAGAAAAAACGCAGAACAGCAATTTAGCTCTTGACAGAATGGGGAAAAGCACATATAATAGAAAAGCTGACAGAAAACGGTATCTGTTTTCAGAAGCATCCGGGTGTAGCGCAGCTGGTAGCGCGCATGGTTCGGGACCATGAGGCCGCGAGTTCAAGTCTCGCCACTCGGACCATAATGTGGAGACAAAAAGATGTCTCCTGCGAAAAGCCCGATTATATCGGGCTTTTTTGCTACCAAACGGCGATTTTTCTCTGTACCAAAACACAGATGTAAAATCGCCGTTTTCCCTTTGTGGATAGACTTGAACTCCCGAAAAGTAAATATCCGATACACAGGCAGATAGAAAGCAAAAATCTATCTGCCTTTTTTATTACCCTCAAAAAAAGGAGAAATCAAATATGCTACGGAAAGAATTAGCCAAACGGCTCAAGGCTCGGTATGACACCAAGATGGACGGAAGCGGATGGATGGAAGTATCCTCGGACGGCATTCCCCTCTGCCGGATAAAATACAACGGTCAATTTCTAAGCAACGCCGACCAAAACCTCTCGGATGAATACCGCAGTAAAATTGCAGACATTCAAGATGAGCTTTCTACGGTGCGGGAATATGTCGGGCTCTACGAACACGCCCCGCAGATGAAAGCCGATGGCGTCTCCGATTACAGACAGCTTGCCGCATTCGGAGATACCGTGTTGGCGGCAACCTACAGCGAAAAGAACGGCTTTATGTTCTGCACATGGAAACAGAATGCAGACGGCGACTCGGTGTTCTGGGGAGATTACTCGCCGAACTATGAATATGTCAAAGAAGCCTTTGCAGTGCGTTCCGGTCTCGTCAGCAAACACCGCCTGTTCAGTGAGAAAGAATCGGCAGACCATTACCTTCCCATTCTAACAGCTTAGGCAACGAGATGCCTCGGCTCGTAGCTGGCTGCCACTTTTCCGAGGCAAATATTATAGTAACAGGCGTATTCCCATGAGCATTTTATTTTTAAGCGGCAGTCCCAACAAAAACGGAAACACCGCCGCGCTGGCAGTGGCGCATCATCTCCTGCACAGTCTGCGGCGGGATCTTTTTCCCGCTCGCGACATACGGCGCGACGAAGGCCAGCGCGAACAGCTCGTTATACGCCATGGGGTTGCCGTCGCCGATGTCTACCGCCCGCTCCACCAGCTGGCGGTAGACCGTCCTGCTCTTTTTCATGATCTCGGCGGCGTATGCCGCGCCGTATTTCTCCGCCAGAATCTTCTTCATGGGATGCTTGAACATCCAGAAGTAAAAGCCGTTATATTTTATCCCGTCCTCCTTCTTTCGCGCCGTCGGTTAGAAATGGCTAACTGCATAGTAACAAATCCGCCCCTGTCAAGATGCCGCGGGAGGTTTCTCCCGGCATTTTCCGCGGTGGAATCCGCTCCATCGGTTGACAAGGGCAGCGGCGCGTGCTAATATATACCCACCATACTACTGTGTTAGTATGTTTATTGATCTTGCATCTATAAAGGAGTCTGACATGAACCAGTTAACCGAAAAATATGAGCACCTGCAGGCATACCTCCGCTCCCTCGGCAGCGTGGCGGTGGCGTTTTCCGGCGGCGTCGACTCGACCTTTCTGCTGCGGGTCGCCCACGACGTGCTGGGTGACCGCGTGATCGCCGTCACAGCGGCCTCGTGCTCGTTCCCCCGGCGCGAGCTGCAGGAGGCGAAGGATTTCTGCGCACAGAACGGCATCCGCCACATCGTCTGCCAGTCCGAGGAGCTGGACATCGACGGCTTCCGCCAGAACCCGAAAAACCGCTGCTACCTCTGCAAACACGAGCTGTTTGAGAAGGTCTGTGGCATTGCCAAGGAGAACGGGCTCGCCGCGGTAGCGGAGGGCTCCAACATGGACGACAACGGTGACTACCGCCCCGGCCTTGTCGCGGTGCGGGAGCTGGGCGTAAAAAGTCCACTGCGGCACGTGGAGCTGAGTAAGGCCGAGATCCGTGAGCTCTCCCACCGGCTGGGTCTGCCGACGTGGAACAAGCAGTCGTTCGCCTGTCTCTCCTCCCGCTTCGCCTACGGCGAGACGATCAGCGAGGAGAAGCTCGCAATGGTCGACCGGGCAGAGCAACTGCTGCTGGATCTTGGCTTTCATCAGGTGCGCATCCGCATCCACGGCACGATCGCCCGCATCGAGCTCCTGCCGGAGGAGTTCCCGAAGATTCTGGCGGACGACGTGCGCAAGAATGTCTATCTGCAGCTGAAGTCTTTCGGCTTCACCTATGTCACGCTCGACCTGCTGGGCTACCGCACCGGCAGCATGAACGAGACGCTGCAGTAAAGGAGCGCAGGCGCATATGCTCAACCAGTTTTCAAGAACGCAGCTGCTTCTGGGGCAGGACGGCATGGATCGGCTGTTTCGCGCCCGCGTGGCGGTGTTCGGCATCGGCGGCGTGGGCGGCTACACGGTGGAGGCGCTGGCACGCAGCGGCGTGGGCGCACTGGATCTGATCGATGACGATAAGGTCTGCCTGACCAACCTTAACCGTCAGATCATCGCCCAGGCCGCGGAATTTGTGTGGCAGATCGAGCAGCCTTCCGATTCCTATGACATGGTGGTCAAGGGAGTCTCCCGGCTGCTGGGCAATCCGGAATATTACGATGCCCAGAAGGCCCAGCCCTTGCTGGAGCTTTTGGGCGACAAGGAAAAGGTATTCGGCCTGGCCCGGGATTACAAGCCCCAGATGCTCAACATCCGCATCGGGCCGGAAAACGGCCAGGGGCCCATGGAGGGTGCCAGCTTCGTCTTTACCTCCTACGATCTGGGAGAGGATGTGAGCGGCATCATCGGGGTCATCGGCCCCACCCGCATGGATTACAGCAAAATCGCCTCCCGGCTGCTGCTTCTCAGCCGGACGCTGGGAGGACTCATGCCCATCCGTTTCCCACAGGAACCAAATGGGCAGAATAAAGAAGACCAATAAACAGCAAACGACGAGCCCCCAGGGCAGATAGGGGGAAAAGCATTTA
>ERZ773155.1406-NODE-1406-length-20413-cov-21.815699_pt1 | contig 20413 bp, 20 predicted proteins | sample MGYA00511262_ERZ773155 | MGnify/ENA primary metagenome ERZ773155 (study PRJEB29015, sample SAMEA2737828) | human gut metagenome | biome: human gut; feature: human-associated habitat; material: faeces | place: China | collected 2012 ... | reverse complement strand
CGACTGTTTTCTTTTTTATCGGGAATCCGTTTATTTCAAGAATGTTTTTATCAAAATCAATATATATTGACCTTATATTCATTAAATCACCTACTTTCAGGCATAACAAAACCGCTCTTGTTACGGAGCGGTTAGATTAAGCAATTATCTACCAAAGCATCATGAAGAGCTTTTTCTCTGATTTCAAGAAATTCTTCATATGCTTTTTTTACATTAGAAGGAGCTTTCTCTTCATCTAACACATACCTTAAACCGTCAAGTTTTAAATAGGGCTTAATAATCTCAAATTTCAAATTTTCTTGTTCAGAAGGTATTAGTCTCATAAAATCACTCTTCTAACAGTGTCTTTACTCGGTATTCATCAAAAATTTCATCAAATTCAGGTTTTATTTCCATCATTTTCCTATAGGCATACTCGCTTATATCACTTATATTATAACCGCTTCTTATCAATTTTTCAACCTTTGGAGCGTAAATTTTATTAAGATAATCGCAATATGCGTTATAATCGGTAATTCCACCGAATTTACGCTTGTAGTTCTCGGCATCTTGCCAATGAATAAGCTCATGAAGTACCGAACTCAATTCACTGTCAGGACATGCAAAGCCTTAACCGCCGTTGCGTTTTTCTCACCGCTCTTTGAAATAGCGCCGTCAAGCACAGAGTTAAACTCCATATCCGCAATTTTTGTTTAATACTCGGTTTCTTTGTCTTTAAGGCTTGTGTTGAGTTTTGCAATCTTGCTTTTAAGATTTTCGACATCTACGCCCTCAAACTCTTTAAGTGCTGTCTGTGCCGTTTCAAGCTGTGATTTGTAATTATCTCTTGCGGTTGTGATTTTTTCAACCTCTGCAACAGTCTTGTAATTTGCAAGCACCTATGCAATCAAATGCAAGGGTGCTTAACGCAGTAAATACGACCCTAACGGTGTTCCGAAGATTATACAGCCTTTTACAGCTCATTATTTAAGACATACTCACGCAACGAACTTGTTTTATGCAGGTTACGATGTACTTTATGTGCAACATCAGCTTGACCACAGCAAGCCCGAAACAACGATGAACATATATACACATTTTGTTCAGCAAAAGAAAAAGACTAATGTATCAAAACTTGATAGTTACCTTGCCCAAATGTAAGCTAAAAGTTTGTGCAATTTTTTTCGCAAAAAAATGCTCCGAGAAGCTTGATTTTTTCTCGGAGCATAATTTTTTGAGCCACCTGTTTGAAATTTTTTATACCTTTTTACATAGTTTTAAGTGGATAATAAAAAACAACAAACCGCACTAAAGAGCCTGAAAATGGCTTAATAGTGCGGTTTTTCTATGGTCGAGGTGACAGGACTTGAACCTGCGGCATCTTGGTCCCAAACCAAGCACTCTACCAAACTGAGCTACACCTCGAAATTATTTAATTTTTGTCGCCTCAACAAGTCAGCTTCATTATTATATAACATAAAATTTGATTTGTCAACAATTATTTTTAATTTTTTTGAAACTTTCGTGATTTTTATTTTTCTTTAATTGACATACGCTGTTATGGGGTATAAAATATGATTACACTGATTAAATATATTACTTTGAAGGGCGGTTTTATATGTCTGACAATACAAAACTAAAAATCTCAAACGGGTTGAACGAGGATAAATATTCTGTAAAAAGCAAGTTTGTCAACTTCTTTTTGCTTGCGATGTTTACGCTCTTTCCCCTATTTTACACGGATTACTACTATAATATAAGACACGACAAATATTATTTTTTTCTTGTTGTCACTGCGGTGCTTGTTTTGATGATTGGCGCTGTTGCAATCACTAATTCCGATTCGCAAAGCGGAACAAAAGACAAAGCCGAATCCGTGCCTTGGTACAAAAAGTTATCGTTTACGGACTATGCATTTGGTGCATTCATTTTGGTATGCACCGTATCCACTGTTTTTTCTCAAGATCCTGCCGATGCTTTCTTGGGTCTTAGCGGAAGAAACAACGGTTTATTGCTGATGATTTTTTATGCGGTGGTTTATTTTTTAATTACCAGATTTTTTTGTTTTAAAAGCTATGTCTTTGTTGCCCTTGCAGGTTGTTCAATTGCAATATATCTGCTTGATATTCTCAACTGTTTTTACATAGATCCGCTTGGAATGTTTGCAAGCCTTACAGATGAGCAGACAATCACAAACTTTACCTCCACAATTGGCAACAAAAACCTTATGTCAAGTTTTATCTGCATTGTTATGCCCGTAACCGTCGCTTTTTCGGTTATAAGCAAAAATCGTAATCACCGTATCGTTTATCATATTTCGTCCGCATTCGGTTATATGGCTCTTATGACAGCCGACAGCTACTCGGGTATACTTGGTCTTGGCACTGTTTTTGCCGTGCTTTTAATATGGTTTTCACGCAGCGTTGCAAGACTTAAAAGATTTTTTCTCGCAACAACAATTATGCTGTTAAGCGGCAAAATTCTTCGTTTGTTTTCCTTTTTTATGGGGGACAAATCAAAAGGCATCTCGGAATTTCAGAGTCTGCTTGTTTACTCAAAAATCATATGGGCGGCAATTGCATTGTTCGCAATAATTACCGCAATTTTATTTTTTGCAGACAGCAAAACTCCCGACAAGACTTTACCGCTTGCCGTTCCTATTATAATCGGTAGTATATTTGTTGCCTGCATTATTGCAATGCTTTTTGCCGTATATTATTTCAGCGTAATTGACACAAAAACAAATATCGGCTTTTTGAAAAGTTTTTTGAGATTTAATGACAGCTGGGGTACTCACCGTGGCTATATGTGGATAAGGTCTTTCTATATATTCGGAGATTTTTCTCTTTACAACAAACTTTTCGGATGCGGACCTGACACCTTTGCCACAGTGTTTGAACCGTATTTTGAGGGGCTTAAACATTACGGTGACAGCTCCACAAACTGTGCCCACAACGAATACATAAATTACCTTATTACTACGGGAATTTTCGGACTTGCTTCTTATCTTTCGATAATTTTCGGAGCGCTGAAAGGTGCGATTAAATCCGCAAGTAAAAATCCGATTGCAATTGCTTTTGCGGTATCTGTTATCAGCTATGCCGTGCAGGCTGTGGTAAACCTTGCTCAACCGATTACAACACCGCTTTTTATTATTTTTATTGCACTTTGCGAGGCAGTTGCCCGTAAGCAAAAAACAACTGAATAAGCACAAACAAGACAGCCTATATACTAAGCTGTCTTGTTATTTTTCACGCAGCTTTTCTGCGTGATGTATGCCTTGTTGCCGCATTTCGTTTCTTATTTTTTTGTTGAGATTGGGGCTTTTTGAACAATATTGACTTTACGGGATAACGCATAGCGTAGCTTATAATTACGAAAATGCAGACATTAACATATAAATCAGCGTCAGGCATTTGTACAACTCCTTAAGTTTATTTGGGGCTTTGTTATAATTAGCTTAAATGACAAAGTGAAGTTAGGGTAAATATACCCTTTTCACAACAAAAAGCCAAATAAGCGATTTTATGTGGCTTTTAAGAGGATATATACCCTCAAAAAGCCGAAATTTAATATATCGCACTGTCTTTTTTGCATGGCAAAGCAGACAGATTGAAATCTCGTTTTGTCAAGGTGAACCCGTGGTATTTCTCGTTTTTTCCTCAAAAATCCGAACTTCACTTTGGCAATTTAGGTAGCTTATAATTAAATTATACAGTACCGGCTGGGTAATAAACAGGACTTTGCTATGATGTTTGCCGATTTTTCAATAATATTTTTTCGGTGTATTTAACGATTATAAAAGTTTGGTCAACCTTAAGGCTTAACCTAAATTTTAAAATTTTTACAAAAACAAAAGCGCAATAACCGCAGTTACCGCACTTTTATTTGGAAAATATAAATTAGAAAGATTTTTAAACCAACATAACTTACTTTTATTAATCGTCAAAATTAGGAGTTTGAATTGCATCGTAGCCGGTTTCGCCTGTACGGATTTTTACCGCCTGCTTTAAGTAGTAAGTAAAGATTTTACCGTCACCCGGATTGCCTGTAAACGCAGTCTTTTTAATAGCTTCTATGGTTTTTGCTTCCCATTCTTCTGATGAAACAACTATTTCAAACTTGATTTTAGGCAATACCTGCACATCTACTTTTTGACCTCTTACATATTCGGACATACCTCTTTGAATACCGCAGCCTACAACCTGATAGGCTGTGATTCCGTTTACGCCTATATCCATTAACGCTTTTTTTACATCGAGGAACATTTCCTCTCTTACAACAGCCTCTATTTTAATAAGCTGAACTTCGTTATTGTTATCCATATGTTAATCCTCCGTTAGTTATCAAGACCGTTAAATGACGGGTAAGCAGCTTCACCGTGCTGTGTAATATCAAGTCCGAGCATTTCGTCACGCTTGCTTACTCTGATTTTACCTGTAATAATTCTTGTTAAGCCGTAACAGATAAGTGTACCTGCAACTGCAATTACAAGTGTAATTACAATACCTAAAGCCTGTGCGCCGAACTGAGCAAACTCACCGTAGATAAGTCCGTTGCCTGCGTCTGCGTTAATAGCTGTGCTTGAGAACACACCTGTAAGAAGTCCGCCCCAGATACCGCCTGTACCGTGACAGCTGAATGCATCGAGTGCGTCGTCAAAGCCGAATTTCTTTTTACCGAATGAAATCATAAGGTAGCAAACAGGGCTTGTTGTAAGACCTATAATTACTGCCGCCCAAATCGGGACAAAACCTGCGCCCGGAGTAATGCCTACAAGACCTGCAACCATACCTGTGCTTGCACCGATAAGTGTAGGCTTTTTGTTTTTAATTACATCGCAAAGCATCCAAGAAAGGATTGCGGCTGCCGCAGAAACGGCTGTTGTCATAAATGCGTGTGCAGAAAGTCCGTTTGCCTCAAGTGCAGAACCTGCATTAAAGCCGAACCAACCGAACATAAGAAGTGAAGCACCTAAAACTACTGTAGGAATATTGTGGATTCTGTAGTTAGCGTGTTCGTAATCGTGGCGTTTGCCGAGGATAACGCAAAGGACAAGAGCTGATACACCCGAACTGATGTGAACAACATCACCGCCGGCAAAATCAAGAGCACCGATACCGTCAAGACCGAGAAGTCCGCCGTCTGCCCATACCATATGAGCAAGAGGATAATAAACAATTAAAGACCAAAGAATGATAAATACAAAAAGTGATTTAAACTTCATTCTGCCTGCAACAGCACCTGTAATGAGCGCCGGTGTAATGATTGCGAACATCATCTGAAATCCGCAGAAAACCATATTCGGAATTGCCGCACCGTCTATGTAACCCTCGGTAAGAGATACGCCCTCAAGTCCTATCCAACTAAGGTCGCCTATAATGCCGTTTGAGCTTGGTGCGAACGAAAGTGAGTAACCGAAAAGCACCCACATTACAATGCCTGTACCGATGATGAAAATTGAAGTCATCATTGTGTTTACTACATTCTTTTTGCGAACAAGTCCGCCGTAAAACATTGCAAGGCCGGGAGTCATAAGGAACACCAAAGCCGAGCAGATAAGCATAAAAGCTATATTTCCTGCATCCATTTTAAAACCTCCACATAAACCGACTGAATAAAAACAAGGTTCACCGTATCTTTGAAATTTGCAGGAAAATAAATTTAAATTGCAAATTCTTCAAAGATAAAGTGAACCTCTTTGTTCTTGATTATTCATTTTCAAATTAAATTAAAATAAGAAGTTTTCCGGAAACTTTACTTTACAACTTGAATTATAGCGTTATTTTTACCCTTTGTCAATAGATTTTTGCAAAAAAATCAGCTGAAATTTAAAATTTTCTTATCATAGCCAAATTCAAGCACAAAGTATATGGATATTCAATTTTGCAAGAAATTTTATAAAACTTTCATAATGCCCATAAAAATCGGTATAACGCTTATACAAAAATTGATAAATTCACAGAGTCTAACTTTTTGGGGTCGGCTCATTTTCAAGCCCACTCGGAACATTGCATTTTTACAGACTGCTTTATATTAAAATTCCGTTGCAATGGTCTATTTCGTGCTGAATTATCTGTGCCGTAAAATTTGTGAAAGTGCGTGTAACCGTTTTGAATTTATCGTTGGCATATTTTACGGTTACAGTTTTATAACGCTTTGTTTTGCGTTCCCCGTCAAGCGACAGACAGCCCTCTTCGGTTTCGTATTCACCGTAAGCCTTAACGATTTCAGGATTAAACATAAGAATATACTTTCCGTTATCGCTTATTGCAATAATTCTTTTTGAAACACCAATCATATTTGCGGCCATACCTACACAGCCCTCAAAATTTGCTTTTAAAGTATCAAGCAAATCAACGGCTATCGGCATATCCGACATATTTGCTTCAACCGATTTTCTCTGTAAAAACATCGGATCTCTTACAACTTCTCGTACCATATTTATCCCTCGCTTAGTTTTTTCTGATTATAGCATATCGGGGATAATTTAACAACATAAAAAGAGTCAAATATAAAAACATCTCTATACACAATAAAGACGCACTCCGAAATTGAGTGCATCTTTAGCAATTCTAAAACACTTATTCAAACTTTTTTATTAAACCGTAATCTTTAAAATCATAATTTTACAAATGCAATTCCACACGCATTTGTGCCTATGTGACTGCCTATAACCGCACCGACTTTTACAGTTTCAACGCTATGCACATTCGGCAGCAGCCTTTTTATGTCGCTTGTCAAATCATTTGCAAGGCTTTCGTTGTCGGAGTACATTACATATACAGGGAAATGAGGATTAAGCTCTTCCCTTTCAAGCCTTTCGGCAAGGCTTTTTATGCCACGCTTAATGTTAAAACTTTTTGCAAGCAACTCAATATTGCCGCCGCTGAGTCTTATTACAGGCTTTATACGGGCAACAGTCGCAAGCATCGCTTTTGTCTGACTTACTCTGCCGCCGTTATGCAGATATTCAAGGGTATCGAGGCAGGCAAGCAACGATATTTTTGTTTTTATGCGCTCGATTTCTTCATAAATTTCTTTTGAGTTTTTCCCTTGTCTGCGCAGTTTTACCGCATATTCAACAAGCAGTTTTTGACCTGCCGAAGCGGTCAGTGAATCAATAACATACACATTTTTACAGCCGATCATATCGCAGGCAATTTGTGCGGTATTTGCCGTTCCGCTGATTTTTGACGACATAAAAATTGCCACACCTCCGTCTTTGCTATGCTCTGCAACCTCAAATTCTTCTACTATATCATGCAGTGACGGTTGCGAAGTTTTGACGGTTTCCGTTGTGTTTTTTAGTTTATTGAAAAACTCATTTTTTGAAATAGTAACATTATCCTTGTACTCCTCATCGCCGAAATTTACGGAAAGAGGAATACAATCAATCATTAATTCTTTCAGTTCATTCGGTTCAAAATCCGATGCAGAATCTGTTATTATCTTTACCATTAAAGCACCTCTGAAAAGATTTACATTAACAGTATAACCAATCTGCATTTAAAAAATCGGCACAGAGCGTACCGATTTTAAAATTAGTGTGTATTTACATATTCAATAAATTCAGGAGTTTTTGACCAATACTTTATACCCCAATTTTCAAAATTCCACTCTTCCATATAATCATTACATTCGTAGTCTATGTAATAAAGGGCTTCGTTTTGCACTACAAAGTTTGTCGGGAAATAATCTATATTCGTGTTATTTGCGTAAAGCAGTTTGCACATTGCTTTTACCTGCTCCAGATATTCTGACTTTACTCTGTCTGCCTTTACCATATCAAATATTGTGTCGCCCTCTATGTACTCCTTTAATATCCTTTCGTTTTCAATATCTATGTCGAGCATTTTCGGCATAGTTATTCCGATTTTTTTAAGGCGGTTATAATCATTTAATTCGGATTGAATTTTGTCGCCAAACTGATAATAACTGCACGGCTCGTGATGAATCTGCTTTAAAACATACTGATTTGTACCGTCGGATGCAAGGTAAGAATAACCGCCCTTGCCTTTGCCAAGCAATTTTATTACGGAGTAATTTTTACCGTTTACCGAAAGTTCTGTAGGAATTGCATTTGACATATAATCGCCTCATATACTTCATAAGTTATAGAATAAATATATCATATTGCAGATATTTAAATCAATAGCTTAAACCGAATTTTATAATTGTTTGACAAAGTGTTCTGTCAAAACATAATTTATTACAGTTTTTAATAAAGACTCAAAAAATCACCGCAAAGCAAAAACTTTACGGTGATTTTTTTTGCGCACAGAAACGCGTATATTATGTTAATTTCAAAACTTTCAGGCTCTTGCCTTAAGGGCAACACGCTTAATTTTTCCGCTTACAGTCTTTGGCATTTCATCGGTAAATTCAATGTACTGAATCCACTTATATGATGCAAGACGCTTGTTTGAAAATCCTTTAATTTCATTTACAAGATTTTTGTCCGCTTCGCAGCCGTCAACGGTTTTAATAATTGCCTTGATTGCCTGTCCACGGCTATCATCGGGAACACCGATTACCGCGCACTCAAGCACGGCGGGGTGTTTCATAAGCACATTTTCAATTTCAAACGGGCCTACTCTGTATCCTCTTGTTTTTATAAGGTCATCGGCTCTGCCGACATACCAAAAATAGCCGTCCTCGTCCATATATGCGGTATCGTTTGTGTGGTACATTCCGTTTCTCCACGCATATTGGTACATCTGCTCGTCACCTATGTAGCCTGTAAATATACCGTACTGCTTTCTGTCTTTTGGCGGAACAACTACTATTTCGCCTGTTTCGCCCTGCTTTACTTCATCGCCGTTGCTGTCAACAAGTTTTATATTATACATAGGGCTTGGTTTTCCGATTGAACCCGTTTTGCCGTGAGTACCGTTGAGATTTGCAATAAGCAATGTGGTTTCACTCTGACCGTAACCCTCCATCGGATGAAGTCCTGTTTGTTGATATACAGCCTCGGCAACAATCGGATTGAGCGCCTCACCTGCAGTTGTCAAGTATTCGAGTGAACTCAAATCATACTTCTGCATACCTTTTTTCACAAAATATCTGTAAGCGGTCGGAGGTGCGCAGAATGATGTAACCTTAAATTTTTCAATTACTTTCAAAATTTTTGACGGAGAAAATTTATCGAAATCAAAAGCCATAACCGCACAACCGCAAAGCCACTGACCGTAGATTTTTCCGTATGATGCCTTTGCCCAGCCTGTTTCGGCAATTGAAAAATGCAGTCCGCCCTCTTTTACATTCTGCCAATATTTTGCGGAAATTATATGGCACAAAGAATAAATATGATTATGCACAACCGCCTTCGGATAGCCTGTTGTGCCCGATGTAAAGTAGATAAGCATTGGCTCGTCAGCTTTGGTTTCTACCCGTTCAAGCTCGTCGCTTGCAGCTTCAATTTCTTTTGTAATATTTACCGTACCGTCAAAATCTTCTCTCGCAACAAATACGGTTTTTAATGAATTTTCTTGGTTTGCCGCTGTTAGCAGATGTTCAATCGTTTCGCTGTCGGGAGTACATACAGCCATTTTGATATTTGCAACATTTACTCTGTAGCTTATGTCCTCGGCAGTAAGCATATTTGTAGCGGGAATTGCAACAACTCCGAGTTTGTGCAGAGCCGTAACAATGTACCAATATTCATAGTTGCGCTTGAGCATCAGCAAAACTCTGTCGCCCTTTTTTATACCGTATTTCAAGAAAACATTTGCGGCTTTATTGCTTAGTCTGCTTAAGTCGGCAAAAGTAAAAATTCGTTCTTCGCCCTCGGGATTTGTCCACACAAGTGCAATGTCATTCGGTGCTTTCTCTGCCATTTTATCAAGCACATCGTATCCGAAATTATAATTATCCTCAAATTTTAATTTAAAACTTTTCAGCGTATTATCACTATTAAATTCTTCATTGCAAAACTGTTTGTACAACTGCATACTATCTCGCCTTTCAGAATAAAACTAAATTTATTACAAGTAAAATAATAGCAAAAATAGACTGATTAGTCAATAAATAAAGCTATTCTTATTTTATTAATAAATCAATCGGTTATGCAAAACTTGCATAACCGATTGAATATAATTATATAACCGTCGAATATTACCGCTATTGCAAAAGCAAGGTATTTTTGGTATATTTTATATAAAACAAATAAAATTTTACAGGGTGTGATTAATATGAAAAAATTTACTCTCGAAGAAATAGCCGCTGCCTGCGGCGGTAAATATGTCGGCGACGAAAACTTAAAATCAACCGCAATTTCATCGGTTGAGCGTGACAGCAGATGCATTAAGGAAAATTCTCTTTTCCTTGCCATTAAAGGAGAGCGTGTTGACGGACACGATTTTATTGAAAAATGCTATGCTGACGGCGCTGTCTGCGCTGTTTGCGAAAAAGCACCGCAGAACCCGACAAAGCCGTATATTCTTGTTGACTCAACACTTGAGGCGGTTAAAAAAATCGGTATGGCCTACCGCAAAAAATTTGATATTCCTGTAGTAGGCGTATCCGGCAGTGTAGGCAAAACTTCTACAAAAGAGATGCTCTATGCCGTACTTTCTCAAAAATACAAAACTCACAAAACACAAGGCAACCTAAATAACGAACTTGGCGTACCGCTCACTCTCCTTGCAATGCCAGAAGATACCGAGGCTGCTGTAATAGAAATGGGTATTTCAGACTTTGGCGAAATGAGCCGACTTGCGCAGATGGTACAGCCGACTGTATGCGTACTTACAATTATCGGCTGTTGTCACCTTGAAAACCTCGGCGACCGCAACGGCGTTTTAAAGGCAAAAACCGAAATGTTTAAATTTGCAAGCGAAAATGCGGAATTTGTACTCAACGGCGACGATGATAAACTTTCTACAGTAACGGAAGTAAACGGCAAAAAGCCAATCTTCTTCGGTCTTGACCGCAAAAATGACTATTACGCAGAAAATATTCAAAACAATGCGGACGGCGGAGTGCTTGCCGACCTTTGTTTCGGCGACACAAAACTTTCCGTAAAAATTCCTGCAATCGGCAGTTATATGGTTTCAAACGCACTTGCAGCCGTGGCAGTAGGCAAACTTTGCGGGCTTAATGACGAACAACTTATAAAAGGTGTTGAGGCTTATAAAACCGTAGGCAGCCGTGCAAATGTTATCAATACCGAAGATTACAAAATCATTGATGACTGCTACAACGCAAACCCGACCTCCGTTATGGCAAGTATTGACACACTTGTAAATTTCAGCGGCAGAACCGTTGCAATTCTCGGCGATATGAAAGAACTCGGCACAAACGAACTTGAAATGCACCGCAAAACAGGCGAACACGCAAAAGAAAAAGGAGTTGACCTTGTAATTGCAGTCGGCCCGCTTGCCAAAGCACTTGCCGAGGGCAGCGGCGGAAAGTGGTATGCAGACATAGACTCTCTCCTACCCGACCTAAAAAGCCTGCTCAAAAAAGGTGATACAGTTTTGGTAAAAGCCTCACACTCAATGCAGTTTGAAAGAATCGTTGCATTTTTGAAAGGTTGAAAATAGGCAATCATTTTGTATATATAGATTTAGGTCAAACCTTTAAAAATGTTGACCTTACTTTTATAATTGTGAAAAAGCGCTTAGCTAATTCTCAATTTACCCCAACTTCCGATAAAGCCTAAAATTCACTGACAAAAAACGGTCATTCGCAAACTTTATGCGAATGACCGTAATTTTGTTTATGCTTTATTTAATGAAATGATACGCTGTAATTCTGTTACATCGCCTATATCAATTTTGCCGTTTCCGTCAAGATCTGCAAGCTTTAACTGTGTATCGGTGAAATCAGCGTTTTTAGATACATACATCTGAAGTTCTGTAATATCAAGAATATCTATAGCACCGTTCATATTAATATCACCGTGCTCGTAGTTGTTTCCGTTATCAAGCGGCTTGTCCCTAAGATATTTACAATAATCAAGAGCTACCCAACCCTTTACATTTTTATAAGTTGTATAACCCCATGTGTAACCGCCGGACTGTTTTACATCTGTAACATAAAGTTCTGTACCGTTGTTAATCTGATAAACAGTTTTTGATGAAGTTGTTGCGCTCTCTCTCATATTAAGATAATCGCTTACTTCAACCTCATAAACACCGTTTTTGTAGTCTGTAACAACATTATCGCTGTCACTGCCCTTGTTAAAGTCGCCAAGGTAAATAAAGCCTTGGAAATTCCAACCTGATTCACCCATTGCAGGGTCATTAACATCTGCATATGTAAGATAGAAGTTTTCCCAACCCCACGCAGAGTTTGAAAATGTAACAGTACCGTTCTCTACCTTTTCAACAACGGCAACATGACCGCCTGTTTCGCCGTTTCTGTAATATTCCCAACAAGCAACAGCGCCGACTTTCGGAGTCTGACCTCTGCTGTAGCCGTCGTTGTAGTCATACCACTCGTAAGCGTCATAGTGACAAAGTCCGGGATCTCTGCCAAGAATTTCGTATGCTCTGCCGTAAGCATAAGCTGTGCAGTTTGGCATACCATAGCCGTATTGGTAATAAATATTTTTATTGCTGTAATAATAATCATTGCTGTATGAAGGTGCATCAAGTCTTGGTGTAAAAGACGATGACGCATTAGCAATCATTGAATACGAAAATACTGTGGTAAAAAGTAATGCACAAACTAAAAACATTGCCGGAATTCTTTTGAGTTTTTTAAAAAACAATTTAAATCTTCCTTTCTGTCAATTATGTTTACATTTCTGTTTATCAAAGAACATTTTACCACAAAGCTCCGCAAAAGGCAATATTTTTTTAATAATGTTGTAATTATTTGTAATCTTTGTAAAAGTCATTAAAGCAGGCTCTTGATATTTTGGCAGTATTGATATATAATAAAAACCAATAGTAGCATAAAACAAAATGCTGACAAATGGTCGAGAAACCGAAAAAAGCGTCTGTTTTACTTATATTTTTAGCTTTTGTGCAATCGGAAGTGTTAATATGAATGTTAATGTCGGTGACAGAGTTGAAATGAAAAAACCGCACCCGTGCGGTTGCAAGGAATTTGAAATATTAAGGATTGGAATGGATTTTAAGATCCGTTGTACAAACTGCGGCAGAGAAGTTATGGTGCCACGAAATAAAATTGAAAAGAATATTAAAAAAATTTTAACCGATAAGGAAAAATAATATGTTTGAAAAAATAGAAATTTTTGATAAAAGATACTCCGAACTTTCGCAAAGACTTTACGAACCGTCTGTTGCGGCAGATCCGGAGCAATATCAGAAAACAATGAAAGAGCTTAAGTCTATTGAAGAAATAGTGCTTACTTACCGAGAGTACAAGCAGGCGGTAAAATCTCAAGACGAAAGCATTGAAATTCTTGAAGAGAGTGGCGACAGCGACTTAAAGGAACTTGCACAGCTTGAACTTGACGACGCAAAACAGAACATAGAGGAGCTTTCGGAAAAGCTTAAGATTTTGCTTTTGCCGAAAGACCCAAATGACGAACGAAATGTTATTGTGGAAATTCGTGGCGGAGCAGGCGGCGAAGAGTCGGCACTGTTCAGTGCGGTGCTTTTCAGAATGTACAGTATGTATGCCGAGAAAAAGGGTTATAAAGTAGAAATAGTAAACGCAAACGAAACCGAGCTCGGCGGCTATAAAGAAATTTCTTTTATGATTGAGGGCGAGGGTGCTTACTCACGCTTTAAATACGAAAGCGGTGTACACCGTGTTCAGCGTGTGCCCGAAACCGAAAGCCAGGGCAGAGTGCATACTTCTACCACAACCGTTGCCGTTCTTCCCGAGGCGGAAGATGTGGAGCTTGAAATTGACCCTAAAGATTTGAAAATAGATACTTTCCGTTCAAGCGGCGCAGGCGGTCAGCATATCAACAAAACAAGTTCGGCTATCCGTATTACTCATTTGCCGACAGGTACGGTTGTTGAGTGTCAGGACGAAAGAAGTCAGTACAAAAACAAAGATAAAGCGCTCAAGGTGCTCAAGAGCCGACTTTTAAAAGAAAAGCAGGATAAGCAGGCGAGTGAAATTGCCGCTAACCGTAAGTCACAGGTCGGCACGGGCGACAGAAGTGAAAGAATTAGAACCTACAACTATCCGCAGGGCAGACTGACCGACCACAGAATCGGACTTACGCTTTACAAACTTGAGGATATATTAAATGGAAATCTTGATGAAGTTATAGACGCTCTTGTTACCGCAGACAGAGCAGAAAAACTCAAAGAAAGTATGGAAAATTCATAAGCAAGGTGACAATATGCAAACATTATTGCTCGACAGTACACAGGAAAATATAAATAAAGCAGGAGAAATCCTAAGAAACGGCGGACTTGTAGGTATGCCGACCGAAACCGTTTACGGACTTGCGGCAGACGCTTTGAACGGTAAAGCCGTTGCCAAAATTTTTAAGGCAAAAGGCAGACCGATGGATAATCCGCTGATTGTTCATATTGCGGAGTTTGGGGATATTGAAAAATTCGGTCTTGTCGCCGAAATTCCCCAAAAGGCAAAAATTCTTGCCGAAAAATTTATGCCGGGCCCTCTTACAATTATAATGAAAAAATCGGAGATTATTCCTGACGAAGTGTCGGCAGGTCTTGAAACCGTTGCAATTCGCTGTCCGTCACACCCTGTTGCAAGAGCGCTCATTAAGGCGGCAAATACACCGCTCGCTGCGCCGTCCGCAAACATTTCGGGTTCTCCGAGTCCTACAACCGCAACCCATGTTATGAATGATATGAACGGTAAGATTGAGGCAATTATTGACGGCGGTGCAAGTGAAGTCGGCGTTGAAAGTACGGTTATCACTCTTGCGGGCGAAGTTCCTTGCCTGTTAAGACCGGGCGGAATCACCCTTGAACAATTGAGAGATACAATCGGAGAAGTCGAACTTAACAAGGCGGTACTCGACAAACTTGACCCTAATCAAAAGGCGGCAAGCCCGGGTATGAAGTATAAACATTATTCGCCGAAAGCGAGAGTTATACTTCTTAAAGGCACAGACGAAGAATATATTAATTATGTGAACAGCAAGGATGACGGCAAAACCGCCGCACTGTGTTGTGATGAAGATATTGCGCAGCTTAAGGTAAAAACATTTTCGCTCGGCAAAAGGCAAGACTATGCACAGCAGGCGCACAGACTTTTTGATATGCTGAGAGAGGTTGACGAGGTCGGTGGAATTGACACCGCTTACTCAAGACTTCCGTCCTGCGATGGCGTAGGTATGGCACTTTACAACAGACTTATAAGGGCCGCAGGCTATGAGGTGATAGACCTTGAAAAAATATAAAATATTGGGGCTTACAGGTCAGACGGGCGCAGGCAAAAGCACTGTATCAAAAGTTTTTGCAAAAAACGGCACAGCGGTAATAAATGCCGATGAGCTTGTTGCGGAACTTTATATGCCCGACTCGGTATGTCTTAAGATACTTTCGGCTGAATTTGGCAGTGACATTATTTTGCCGAACAAAAATCTTGACCGAAAGAAACTTGCTCAAAGGGCATTTGCAACAAAAGAAAAAACCGCCGTTCTCGGCAAACTTATCCACCCGTTTGTACTTTCCCTTTTCCTTGAAAAGACGGAAAAACTTGTCAACAGCGATAAAAAATTCATTGTATTTGACGCACCGCAGCTTTTTGAGAGTAAAGCAAATGTAATTTGCGATTATATCATAAGCGTTACGGCTGATGAAAACATACGCAAACAGCGCATAATGCAGCGTGACGGAATTTCGGAAGAAATGGCGGAAAGTCGTATAAACGCTCAACTTTCCGAAAACTATTTTAAAGATAATTCGGACTTTATTCTTGAAAACAACGGCACAAAGCAAGAACTTATCGACAAAGCCGAGGGGCTATTCGGATACATACGGCAGGTGATTTAATGGCGGCAAATCCCCGATACAAAAAGAAACCCAAAAAGAAGGGAAAAAATTTTATTGTTGGCGGCTGCATAGTCTTAACGGCGGTCTTGCTTGCACTGTTTGTATTTAATTACTATGACAACGCAAAAAAGCAACTGCTCGAACTCAGCTATCCGAGAGATTACAGCCAATATGTTCAAAAAGCCGCAAAAGATTACGAACTTGACGAATCGCTCATATATGCCGTTATCCGTACGGAAAGCGGCTTTAATGCAGACGCACAGTCGGATGCGGGTGCTTGCGGAATTATGCAGGTTATGCCGAGTTCGTTTGAATGGCTGCAGCAGGTAAGAGATTGTGAGGGCAAATATACGGAAGAAGATTTGTATAACCCCGAAATCTGTATAGATTACGGCTCTTATCTTTTAAAATATTTTCTTGATTTTTATGGGACAGAAACATCGGCTATTGCAGCGTACAACGCAGGATTTGTGGTTTCGGACTGGCTTGATGATCCGAATTACAGTACCGACGGTGTAACGCTTACAGATATACCGTATCCCGAAACAAAAGAATATGTTGAACGGGTAACGGACGCAAAAGCAAAGTATATTGAGTTATATTATTCATAAAATAATATGGTACATCTGATGAAAGGAAGATAAATATGTCAGACGAAAAAAGCAAAGCTACACTTCTTAAAGAAGAAATTATGATGAAAGGCAGCAAGGGCGCAGCAACTCTCAATGCCGAAGAGATTAAAAAAGCAGACGATTTCTGCGTAGGCTATAAAAAGTTTTTAGACCATTCTCCCGTTGAGCGTGAGGCTGTAAGCTACACACTTGAACTTGCTAAAAAAGCAGGCTTTACAGAATACGATGAAAATGCGTCATATAATGCAGGCGATAAGGTTTATTATGTAAACCGTGACAAAGCAATCGCACTTGCTGTTATCGGCAAAAACGGTGTAAAGAACGGTGCAAGACTTGCAATCGCTCACATTGACTCACCACGAATTGATTTAAAGCCGAATCCACTTTATGAGGACACAAACCTCGCACTTTTCAAAACACATTACTACGGCGGTCTTAAAAAATATCAGTGGACAGCACTTCCCCTCTCACTCCACGGCACAGTTGTAAAACTTGACGGCACAAAGGTAAACATTACTTGGGGTGACGATGAAAACGAATCTTGTTTCTGCGTTACTGATTTGCTCCCACACCTTGCTAAAGACCAGGTTTCAAAGCCGCTTGCAAAGGTATTTACAGGTGAGGATCTCAATGTTCTTGTCGGCTCTCGTCCGTACGAAGACGGCAATGACGAAAAAGACCTTGTAAAACTCAATGTAATGTCAATTCTCAATAAGAAATACGGCATAGTTGAGGGGGATTTCCTTTCGGCAGAACTTTGTCTTATTCCGTCATTCAAAGCAAGAGATATCGGCTTTGACGCAAGTATGATCGGCGGTTACGGTCACGATGATAAGGTTTGCGCTTACCCTGCATTAATGGCTTCGCTTGATGTTGAAACTCCGGAGCAGACCTGCGTTACTTATCTTACAGATAAAGAAGAAACAGGCAGCGACGGCAATACAGGTATGCAGAGCGACTTTTTGCGTTACTTTATATATGACCTTGCAAAGCAGGACGGTATTGACGGCTACAAAGCACTGTCTAAGAGCACCTGTCTTTCGGCAGATGTAAGCGCAGCTTATGACCCAACATATGCATCCGCTTACGAAGCAAAGAACTCTTGCTATATTAACGAAGGCGTTGTAATTTCAAAATACACAGGTCACGGTGGAAAGTACGATACTTCCGATGCCTCTGCCGAGTATATGGGCAAGGTAAGAGCTTTGCTTGAGAAAAACAATGTAATGTGGCAAGTCGGCGAACTCGGTAAAGTTGATATGGGCGGCGGCGGAACAATCGCAAAATATGTTGCCAATATGAATGTTGATGTAGTTGACCTCGGTGTGCCTGTACTTTGTATGCACGCACCGTTTGAAATCGTATCAAAAATTGATGTATATATGGCTTACAGAGCATTTTTTGCATTCTTTGATGATAAAATTTAAAAAATTTTAAAAAACACTTGCTTTTTCTAAAAGAATGTGGTAATATACTACTTGCGGTTAATAATTAACCGCATATGCGCTGGTAGCTCAGCTGGATAGAGTGTCTGACTACGAATCAGAAGGTCGGGAGTTCGAGTCTCTTCCAGCGCGCCAATAACACACCTTGGTTTTTCAGGGTGTGTTATTTTTTTGAAATATCTGCGATAAGATTTGCTAAGCATTGTAATTGTTAAATTTTTCGTTAAGTCCGAAATACAATAAGCTTGTGTCTGCAAAAACTTTATTTTCACTATTTGTACCTTTCTGTAAATCCTGTTGAATTTCTTTATCGTAAAGTATGCTGTTGTTTCCATAGGAATCAAAAGTAAATGAATCATTATATTTTTCTGTCAAATATTTTTCAACAGTATCAGTGACTGTTGACATAAATTTTTAATGGTGGTAATATAATAATGTAAAGAAACGGTTTTAGCTGTTTTGCTACAATGTTGTTAAATTATTTTTAACCGTCTTGTATTCGCAGTACAAGGCGGTTATTTTTTACAATTTCAGATTTAAGGTAAATAACAATTCACTAAAAAAGTTTTTATCAAAACTTGGCACAAATTGTGGTTTAAGGCGAGTAATTTATAATTTAGGTCAAGCCTTTAATTAAAAAAAGGTTGTCCATATTTTTAATGCGAATAATTAAGAATGACTTTTCAAAAATTTTTTGTAACTTTTACATAAATTTTACTTGAAATATTTAAGATTTAACAATATAATAAGAATAATAAGGAGTGATATAATGACTTCAACAATTGATGTAAAAAAGAAACAAGATTTAAAAAAATGGCTTGAAATGCCTTACAATAACAGAGAGCTAAGCTGGCTCGATTTTAACGCCCGTGTACTTGAAGAGGCTTTTGAAAAGGAAAATCCTATAATGGAAAGGTGTAACTTCCTTTCTATTACAGCGTCTAACCTTGACGAATTTTTTATGGTTCGTGTTGCAGGCGTACTTGATAATATTCATCGTGGCACAAATAAGCCCGACCCGTCGGGACTTACCCCTAAAATGCAGATGAAAAAAATCAGTGAAAAAGTACATGCCTTTGCCGAAAAGCAGTACAACTGCTACAATCGTTCCATTATTCCGTCACTGAGAGCAAACGGTATTAACTTTGTTAAGGTAGATGAAATGACCGACGAGCAAAAAGCATTTGCAGACGATTATTTTCAGAGAGTGGTATTCCCTGTTCTCACACCGATGGCGGTTGACACAAGCCGACCTTTCCCATTGCTTGCAAACAAAAGTCTTAACATTGCCGTTCTGCTTACAAATGCAGAGGGAGAAGAATTTTATGCGCTTGTACAAGTGCCGTCAATCCTTCCGAGATTTTTGGAACTTCCCGCAAAAGGCAAGCGTGACTTTATAACCCTTGAAAGAATTATTACTATTCACCTCGGCGAACTGTTTGAGCTTTATAACATCAAACAGTCGGCAGCTTTCAGAATCACAAGGGACTCTGACCTTGACATTGACGAGGACACGGAAGACCTTATGGAGGAAATTAAAAAATCCATTAAAAAGCGTCAGCGAGGTGTGCCTGTAAGACTTGAGTTTTCTAAAAAATGCCACAAGTCAATCCGCAAATTCCTTGTAGATGCATTGCATGTAACCGAGGACGAAATTTATGTACAGCACGGTCCGCTTGACCTTACTTTCCTTTCTAAATTTGCAAGAATAAAGGGCTGCGAAAAGCTCTGTTTCGAGCCTATTACACCTGTAAATCCGCCTGCCGAGTTTTACGATTGCGATGATATTTTTGAGGCTATCCGTGAAAAAGACAGACTTGTTCATCATCCGTATGAGAGTTTTGATGTGGTGGTTGACTTTGTCAAAAAAGCCGCAAAAGACCCGAATGTACTTGCAATCAAGCAGACTTTATACCGTGTAAGCGGTAACTCTCCTATCGTTGCGGCACTTATTAAAGCCGCCGAAAACGGCAAACAGGTTACTGTACTTGTAGAACTTAAAGCTCGTTTTGACGAAGAAAATAACATTCAGTGGGCAACCAAGCTTGAAAAAGCAGGCTGTCATGTAATTTACGGTCTTACAGGTCTTAAAACCCACTGTAAAATCTGCCTTGTTGTACGAAAAGACAAAGACGGAATCCGCCGTTATCTGCATATGGGTACAGGTAACTACAACGACAGCACCGCAAGGTTCTACACAGACATCGGTATGTTTACCTGCCGTGAAGAATACGGCCTTGACGCATCGTCATTATTCAACACACTTACAGGCTATTCTTTACCGCCCGAATACAATAAATTTATTGTTGCTCCTCAAGGTATGCGACCTTTCTTTGAGGAAATGATAAGAAAAGAAATCGAAAATGCAAAACAGGGACTTCCCGCATCAATCACTGCAAAGGTAAATTCACTTGTAGACCCCGCAATTATCAGCTTGCTTTACGAGGCA
>ERZ773155.1397-NODE-1397-length-20502-cov-2.698587_pt1 | contig 20502 bp, 17 predicted proteins | sample MGYA00511262_ERZ773155 | MGnify/ENA primary metagenome ERZ773155 (study PRJEB29015, sample SAMEA2737828) | human gut metagenome | biome: human gut; feature: human-associated habitat; material: faeces | place: China | collected 2012 ... | reverse complement strand
TTTGTCCCTCAGGCATCAAATCCTTACGAGGAGTATGTGAAATTTCTTTAATATCTTGCACATTCATAGTCAGACTATGAGTGAAAGGATTATTCTCGATACGGCCACGAACCCTAACCCAGTTCCCCTTTTTTATCATATCGAACTTAGCGAGCTCATCACTATCTTTGACCCATCGTTGCATAGCAAAACTAGAGGTATAATCAGTTACCTTAAAATTAATAATAATTCGACCCGTCTTTGTTTCACGTTGCTCTACATCAAAAATATATCCTTCAAAAACAACACGATTCTCTTCAGAATTAATATCAACCATTGGCGTTATTTCAGCCTTATCAAAACTAGCTTGACGTTGACTTTGTTTCTCAGCAAAATTTTGTGATGGTTCGGTCACAGATTTCGGTGCTGGGGCACTTTCAAGAATAGATTGAAGTGCTTGTCTAGCCTGAGACTCAGCTTGTTCTTGTAAAGAAACCTTATTTGTTTGGTAAGCCTCTTCTAAAGAAGATGAAGCTTCCTTATCTTCGACAACAGAAATGGCTACATCAGATAAACCAACTTGAGAAAGTGATTTAGATATCAAAGAAATAAATCTATCCTGTACATTTTCCTTTATAATATGCTCTGGAGCTTTAACAAAAATACTATTATTCGAAATCTCAACCTTTAGATTTGAGAATAAAGAATAAGTAGAAAAGTGTGACACTTTTAAACTATCTAAAGCATATGAAAAATAATCTCCAAGTAAAGAATCATCGCAAGCAGTAGAAACTAAACGAATCTCAAAAGAAGCTTTAGCACCTAAAGAATTAAAAGAAGAGTGAAGTAAACTATCAAAAAGAGCAAAAGACTCATAAGACAGAACACTAGGAAAAGAAAAAACAAAGAACCATTGGCGATTTGATTTAAATAGCTTTACTGTTTCGATAGAACCATCTTTAATTTCTTTAAACGCATCGTGATCCTCAGGAAAACGAATTTGTTTTAAGAGAAGCTGAAATTTATCAGACATAAAAAATAAACTCCTATAGACAAAAAAACACTCCTTAAGGAGTGTAACTTATACCGGCGGCCGGGGTCGAACCGGCACGTCCTTGCGGACACTGGATTTTGAGTCCAGCGCGTCTGCCAATTCCGCCACGCCGGCAAAGTATAACTGGGGTAGCTGGATTCGAACCAACGCATGAGGGAGTCAAAGTCCCTTGCCTTACCGCTTGGCTATACCCCAAAAGACTCTTATTATTCTACAGAAAAACTAGTAGGCTGTCAACACTTTTTTAAACTTTTTTCAAAAAAAGCAACCGGAAATACCGATTGCTAGGAGTTAGGAGATTTCATCATCTAAGCGAACTTAGATAGATGATATGAGGTCGCTTCAACCTCATATGAAAAAAGAAAAGTTTTAGGATGGTTTAATTATATGTTTTGCTAGAAATAAAGTCAAAGAATTTGACTCACAAAAGCCGACTTAGGGTTAAGAGTTATGATAACCCTCTCTAGCCCCTAGATAACAAGCTTAGTTGATAGCTTTATTCATCATCCTGCGAAACCAAATGATGTCTAAAAGCATAAACGACAGCCTGAGTACGGTCATCAACATTGAGTTTTCCAAGGATATTAGACACGTGAGTTTTAACGGTTTTCAACGAAATAAATAGCTCATTAGCAATAGTTTGATTGTCATACCCCTTAGCCAGAAGGGCCAAGATATCACGTTCACGTGCCGTCAAGTCATCGTGTAAGTCCGGATGACTATCATGGTATTTAATCTTATTGTCCACCTCAGTTTCGATAGCTTCTTCACCACGGTAAACCTTACGGATACTATTGAGAATCTCTGCCGCACTACTAGTTTTAAGCATATAGCCTTTAGCACCAGCTTCAATGACTGGGTAAATTTTTTCATTGTCCAAATAGCTAGTCAAAACCAAAATCTTGGCTTCAGGCCATTCTTTGAGCAATTCCAAAGTCGCTTGAACACCATCTAATTCAGGCATGACAAGGTCCATAACGACGACATCTGGACGAAGTTCCAAGGCAAGGTCGACACCCTCTCGACCATTCCCTGCCTCTCCAACTACTTCTACATCTCCTTGGAGATTCAAGAAACTCTTAAGGCCCAAACGGACCATCTCATGGTCATCGACCAAAATCACATTAATCTTATTCGACATTGTCTTCTCCTCTTAATATCGGCACACGGACATCAATAGACGTCCCCTTACCTTTAGCAGATAGGAACTGCACAGTTCCTGCCATTTCATCGACACGCTCTTGGATATTTTTCAGTCCATAACTCATCTCGTCAGTCGACGCATTTAAGTCATAACCAACACCATTATCCAACATTTTCAATTGAATTTCCTGACTATTTTGATAGAGATAAACCTCTATCTGGCTAGCCTTGGCGTGTTTAAGGGTATTAGAGATAAACTCTTGGGCAATCCTAAAGAGATTATTTTCAATACGCTTGGGCACTTTCTTAACCATGTCCTTGTAGACGACATGGATATTGGATTTATCGGTTAATTCCTTAAGAATCATCTGCAAGCCTTCTTGCAAGGTCTTGTTCTCAAGCTCTGTCGGACGAAGATGCAAAAGCAAGACACGCATATCATTTTGAGCGTCCGTCAGCATGGCCTCAACCGCCTGGATTTGATTATGCAAATCTTCCTTACTTAGCTGATCCGCCATCTGAGATACACCAGATAAGATCATACTAGCCGCAAAAAGTTCCTGACTAACGGTATCGTGAAGGTCCCGAGCAATACGACCTCGCTCCTTCTTGATAATATCACGACTTTGAAGGGCTTGAGCATTCTCAGTTTTCTGCAAGTCCTTAGTCAATTTACGCATCTTATGAGACAAGCGCATCATATTCTTGTCTAACTCAATATCTCCCTGACGTTTGACTGGTTGATTATTGATAATACGTCGCAAATCCTGATTGACTGAACGCATACTGTTATCATTAGCAATGGCCCAGAGAATATAAAGCAATATGAGCAAACTCAGAACCACAAAAAACATGTTAAAAAGGAAGTGGAAGGCCTGAGACAGATTGCCGAAAACCAGTGAAAAGTTGAGGTTAAAGCTATCCATCACTACAAGGGTAACACCAACCAAAACTACAACCGAGTAAATCAGGATTAAAAATAGGTACTGTTTCTTCATTTGCGACGTACCTCCACTGGTCCAGCTCCCACATTGAGAATCAATTTAACCGTCCGATGAGCATGCTCATACTCAGCACCCTGCAAGGTCAAACTTTCATAACGGAGGTCGTATTCATCTTCATTAAAGAAGGTGACAGAGCTATAGATTGCCGATATGTTGAGTTTGACGGAAACATCAATTGGTACCAAGATAGTCGTCGGTCCATAGAGTTTCTGCAAAATCACGACATTATCTCGCCCCGAAACAATAACCTGAGTCAAATCAATCACATCTGTCCCAAAGAAACGGATGATATTGATATCATCAAAGTCATAACGATCACTGACAGGTTCCATACGAGTCCCAATCCACTGATTTCGGACAGCTCGAGGATCCAAGTCGTCTTCCTTAAATTGAATGAGAGCATAGCGATTCTTTTTCTTAACCTGTGAAAAATGGTTTATCATGACATAGGCCACACCCACTAGGATAGCAAGCACCACATAGATATTCCACATGGAAACCAGAAAAAGTGAGATCAAACAGATGGTCAAGACAAAGTCACTCTTGGACTCCTTGTTAAAAAAGCGAACGGCCAACAAGGTCAAGACCAAAATGAAAATAAAACTGGTAATATCATTATTAAAGATGGTAATCAGGCCCAGAGTCAAAAGCAGGGCTTCCACCACTAAGAAAAAATTAAATTTGGTCATAAGGACCTCTCAAATAAAAGTATACAGGGTTCATTCTATCAAATTTTAAGGCAATTGACAAAAAGACCCAGTTTGAGCACCGACTAATCAAGATAGAAAAGGGGCAGAAGTAATAAAAAAAGTGCCTCCATTACAGGAAACACTGTCTTTCATTCAAAAATCTTAATCGTCAGTTTCGTCCATTTTACTATTTATGAGTTGCACCGTACTTCTGATTTCCTCCAGTATGACACGTTGTTCCGCCAACTCCTTCTCAATCTCAGCCAATTTTCTTTCAGTCTGACGACCTGACCGCACAAAAATATTATTGAGTGAGCTGGTTAATAACCCTAGAGTGGCAATCCCACTAAACATGAGAACGACCGCAACGGCCTTACCTACCAATGTTTGAGGGACGATGTCTCCATAACCTACCGTAGTAACCGTTGCTACAGACCACCAAATAGCATCAATAAAATTATGGTGCTCTACTCTAGCAATAATAGCACTACTGATAAGGATGATAATACTATTAACCGAAAGCAGAAAATAAAAGCCATTTCTGCGATTAATGCGATTGGAAATGTGCTTGAGCTTGCTACTCAAACCAATTAAGCGGGAGAGTTTGGCCAAACGAGCAAAGCGTCCCACCCTTGAAAAACGAAGGAAGGTAAAGACTTCATTGTAGGGAATGATAGCTAACAAGTCCAAGATATGCGTTTTAACAAAAATTCGCTTACGAGGTGCCAAGGAGAAACGAATCGCATAATCAATGGCAAAGATGAGCGTTATAGACTGATCTATCACTCTGAAAGGTCGGCTTCCAATTGAAATTAATCCAACCAAATCAAAGATAACCAAGCCAATGGAAATCAGGGCCAGGACCGTCATGACGATATCGTAGGTAATGATATACCTTCTCAGTTTTCTACGGTTTCTCATAGCGTCTCTCCTATATGTGATGTCTTCATTATAAAAGAATCTCTGACCCCTGGCAAGCAGGCTTTTTAAGCTATCGACAAGAAGTCTAGATAACAAAAAAGAGAGATGAAATAACCTCTCTTTTTTTGTTACCTTAGTTATTTAAAACTACTGTAGCTCTGTGTGAGTAGCCTCTGTCGAGGTTTCAGTGCTTGAAGTTGTACTGTCAGTACTTGAGCTCGTTGATGACGAATGTGTCGTACTGCTTGAGCTTGACTGGAGACTTGAACTTGCTGTTGCAACCGAAACATAGAGAATCACTGTACCATCAACACTTGTACCAGCTTGTGGATCTTGATAAAGGACCTCTGTACTGCTAGGAACCTTATCCTTGTCTAACTTGGCACCAGTATTATAGTCATGATACTCGATACTACTACTTGAGATACTCTTACGATTCAAGGTTTGAACCGCTGTTGAAACCGTCAAACCAGTCACATCAGGCATGGTAACTGTCTTAGGAGTTGCCACACGGAACTTAATCTTAGCCTTACTATCCTTAGGATTGAAAGACTTGTTTTTCCCTGGACTTTGAGATAGGATTTCTCCCTCTTCAGCACTGTCGTCTTCGACATGCTGAATATCAATTTGGTCCTCAGAAACGCCATAATTCGAAGTTAAGTCCTCAATGGCATCCTTATAATTTTTACCTTTGTAGTCTTTCAAAGCGAAACCTTTACCACCAGAAGAAACATAGACATCAATGCTTGATCCTTCTTTTCGTGTAGTTCCAGCTGTAGGATCAGTCTTGATGACCTTGCCTGTATCAACAGAGTCATCTTCCACTTCTTTAACTTCTCCTACCTTAAATCCAGCACCCTCAATTTTAGTCTGAGCTGTGGACAACTCTTGGCCGACCACATTAGGCACCTGGACATTATCAGGATTGGTAAATACCAAATAGGCAAAGATGATAATACCAATAAAGACAAGTCCTAGGAAAACCTTGAGTAAAGTTGAGAAGAAATTCTTCTTTTTCTTCTTAGCTGGTGTCGTTTTCTTCCTCGGTTGTTTACTTGGAGCAGGTGTAGGCTCTGATGGCTCAGCAGCAACGGCCTTTTTCTCAAGGCTTGCTGATGGAACTGGATCAACCTTTGGCAAGGTCTTGGTATCCGTCATATCATCAAAGACTACCTTGGCATCGCGTCGATGACTAGGATGCAAACTCGTTACCAAGTCACGGCTCATTTCCAAAGTACTATTATAACGATTCTCTAGTTTTTTGGCTGTTGCTCGAATAACCACGTTTTCCAAGGCTTGGGGAACGTTACGGTTCTCTGCCAAAATCGATGGGAGTGGCTTTTGGAAATGTTGGAGTGCAATGGTTACTGCACTGTCACCATCATAAGGAATATGACCTGTCAACATTTCAAAAAGCATAATACCCATAGCATAGATGTCGCTTTGGATAGTTGCTTTCGATCCACGAGCCTGCTCTGGTGAGAGGTAGTGGACAGACCCCAACATAGAGTTAGTTTGAGTTAGACTAGTCTCTGCAAAGGCAACCGCAATTCCGAAGTCTGTAACCTTGGCTGTACCGTCCTTAGTTAAAAGAACGTTTTGTGGCTTAAGGTCACGGTGGATAATGCCCTTTTGATGGGCAAGTGTCATGGCGGAAAGTACCTCCCCCATGATACGCACAACATCTTGGTTAGAAAGTGGCGCATGGTCTTGAATATATTTCTTCAAGTCCGAACCATCTACATACTCCATCACCAAAAACTGCTGGCCGTCTTCTTCGCCAATATCTCGGATAGCAACGATATTAGGATGACTGAGTTCTGCCATGGCACGCGCTTCACGCTGAAAACGCGCCACAGCCACCTGATCCGTTTGGTAATTGGTACGAAGCACCTTAATGGCCACTTCTTCATTATCCAGAATCAGGTCATTAGCCAGATAAACATCCGCCATACCACCACGTCCGATAGATTTAAGGATTCGATAACGTCCAGCAAACAATTTGCCAACTTGGATCATTATCCTTCCTCACTTTCTATTTTGATGAGAGCAACGGTAATATTATCATGACCACCAGCCTCATTGGCTGCAGCTACCAAACGACTCGTTTTTTCTTCGACGAAACCAGGGCTGTTGACAATATGAACAATCTGTTCAACTGAAATCATATTGGTCAAACCATCTGAATTAGCCAAAATATAGTCTCCTGGTTCCAATTGTTGGACACCAAGGTCAGCCTCAATCGGAGCAGCTTGCCCAATAGATTGCGTAATGATATTACGTTGTGGGTGAACCGCTGCTTCTTCTTCGGTCAACTGACCAGCCTTGATAAGAGCATTGACCAAAGAGTGGTCATTCGTCAATTGCTTATACTCACCATTACGGATAAGGGCAATACGTGAATCCCCGACATGGGCGAAAATCACAGCATTATCAACAAAGGCAAGAACCTCGATAGTTGTTCCCATTCCCTTATATTCTTCGTTTTGGCCAAGTTCATAGATTTTACGATTTTCTGCATCAATAGCAGCAATCATCCAATCACGAATTTGACTCAACTCACGAAAATCAGTGTTAATCCAGTCACGACCAAGGTCAGTCACTGACATCTCACTGGCAATATTTCCAGCACGGTGTCCACCCATTCCGTCTGCAACAACGACAAGGGTAACACCAGCTTGGTTGACAAATTTATTAACAAAATCTTGGTTGTTTGACCGTTTTTGGCCAATGTCCGTTAATAATGATATTTCCATAGTTTTCTTTCTGACTTGCGTCAGCATTTCCTCCTCTGTAACCCTAAGCTTTTTTACGCAACTGTGCGATGAAAAAACCATCAGTTAGATACTGTTCGGGGGTAATTGCCAAACAGCCATTGACCACGATGTCTTTACATGGATGGTCTAAGGCAACTTGCTCAAAATCAGGATGGCTCTCAAGAAAGGCTTGAATCACCTCTTGATTTTCTTCTGCTATGATGGTGCAAGTACTATATGTTATTATACCACCTTTTCGTAGGGTTTGACAAACGCTGGATAGGATATCCAACTGCACAGCCTTAAGGGACTCAAAGTCTTGGAGATCCTTGTTATATTTGATGTCGGGTTTCCGACGAATGAGTCCAATCCCTGAACAAGGAGCATCCACTAAAATCTTGTCAAAACTATCAGCCGGAAAGACTTGATGTACCTGACTAGCATCCAGTTTCTGTGTCTTAACCTTATCAGCTAGGCCAAGACGTTGGGCATTTTCTTCGATAAGGGCAAGCTTATGATCATAGAGATCAAGCGCCGTCACATGTCCACTCGTCAAATAAGAGGCCATATGTACCGTCTTACCACCAGGTGCCGCACAGGCATCCAGGATTTCTTCTTCACCTTGAATCCCTAAAGTTGGCGCAACCAGTTGACTGGTCTCATCCTGAATGGTCAACAAGCCCTCTTTAAAATAATCTGTTCCAGCAAAGTAACCGGAAGACTTAACAAGCCCGACTGGTGATAGGACTGAACGCTCAGCCCCAGTGGCCTCCTCTATCTCTTCCAAACGTGACGCATCCGTTACACGCACACTAGCCTTATTTCTCACAAAGAGGCTTTGGAAAATAGCAAGGGCACGGTCTTCCCCGTACTGGTCGATAAGTTTTTTAACCAACCATACAGGTAGAGAATACTGAACAGAATAACGTTTATTGACACGTTTAATCTGGCTTGGATCTGGCAAAGGCTGGCTAGATAGTTTACGAAGAACCGCATTGACTAGCTTCTCAGCACCCTTTTTATTGCCACGATTTTTGGCAATAGCAACAGCATCATTAACCACCGCATGGGCTGGAATCTTATCTAAATAGGCCAACTGATAGAGACTCAAAAGTAATAAGTCATAAACCCAAGGCTCAAGCTTATCACGGTCCTCAATGACATGGGCTAGAATCCACTCCAAAGTAATCTTACGAGCCACGGTCCCATAGACAATTTCCGTCACCAAGGCCTTGTCCTTATCTGTCAGCTGCGACTTGCTCAGATGTGCATTGAGAGCAATATTTGAGTAGGCCCCTTCCTGGAAGACTTCTTCTAAGACTTCGAGTGCCTGTCCACGAGCTGTTTTTTTCCAATCATTGGCCAAATGCATCACCTACTTCAAGATTGCGTCCGACCCCATTAAGGAAATCAGCAATAGCCATACGAGGTTTTCCTGCAGGTTGAACTGTCTTAAGCGAAATAGCTCCTTGGCCAGTCGCAACTACCAAACTCTTCTTGGTTTTTTCAATAATATGACCAGCCTGTCCTTGACCTTCTGCCAAGTCCGCCTCATAAATTTTGAAACGTTTGCCATCAAGCAAGGTATGGGCCACAGGCCATGGGTACATACCACGGATTTGATTGAAGATGTCACGAGCCGGCTTATTCCAATCAAGGCGCTCCTCTTCTGGGCTAATATTTGGCGAAAACGTTACCTGACTGGCATCTTGAGGAACAGGTTTGATTTCCCCAGCGATATAGGCAGGCAAGGTTTCAAGCAAGAGGTCACGACCCAAGACTGCCAATTTTTCAAACATGGTACCAACATTATCCTCGTCAAGAATTGGCAAGGCCTTTTGGCTAACCATGTCACCAGCATCCATTTCCTTGACCATTTCCATAATCGTCACACCCGCTTCTGCATCACCATTGATAATGGCATAATGGATAGGTGCTCCACCACGGTATTTTGGCAGGAGTGAAGCGTGGACATTCACTGCAAAATCCATGCTATCAAGCAACTTACTTGGCAAGAATTGTCCATAAGCCGCAGTAACAATTCCATCAGCACCAAGTGACATAAGTTGCGCCATTTCTTCAGAACCTGACAACTTTTCAGGTTGATAAATTGGCAAGTCATGCGCCAAGGCTACTTCCTTGACCGGTGTCATGCGGATTTCTTTTTTACGGCCGACAGCACGGTCTGGTTGCGTCACCACAGCGACAATATCATAATGCTCATCGGTCAAAAGTCCTTCCAGCACTGTCGCTGAAAAGGCAGGCGTTCCCATAAATACTAATTTTGTCATATTCTTCCTTTTCTAGATTAGGTAAAATTCTGAGGTTCGTGATCAATAATCAAACGCAGGTCCTTGTTTTCAGGTTCCTGGGTCATGTCAAGGACCCTATTAAGCGTTTCTTCCAAGTTATCCTCAAAACGGTATTTGATAATAATCTGATAGTGATAAAGGTTATGTGTTCGGGCAATTGGCTTAGGCGTAGGCCCTAGGAAGGTCACCTTGTCTGACAGGTGCTCTCTTAAATAAGCCATAACCTCATAGCTCTTGCGAACCACAAACTCTTCATCCTTGTGAGAAAGCGTAATTCCTACCGTATAGAAATAAGGGGGATAGGCCAACTGACGTCGAATCCCCATTTCATAGGCGTAGAAACCTTCATAATCCTGTTGCTGTGCAAACCGAATGGCATAATGACTAGGATTATAGGTTTGAATAATAACTTCCCCTTCCTTGTCTGCACGACCAGCACGACCAGCAACCTGAGTCAACAGTTGGAAGGTACGCTCAGCTGAACGAAAATCTGGTAAATTTAGCGACGTATCTGCATTCAAGACCCCTACCAAGGTAACATTTGGAAAATCCAAGCCCTTGGCAATCATCTGAGTTCCAAGCAAAATGTCGGCCTTACCACTTCCAAAGGCCTCTAAGAGTTTCTCGTGAGCCCCTTTCTTACGTGTCGTATCAACATCCATACGAATCACTTTGGCTTCTGGCAAAAGTTCCGTCAATTGGTCATAAGCCTTCTGTGTCCCAGTCCCATAATAGCGAATCTGACGGCTCTGACAGTTAGGGCAGACATGTGGTATTGCTTTTTGAAAATCACAATAGTGGCAATTCATGGTCTTAGTATCCATGTGCAAGGTCAATGAAATATCACAGTTGGGACAATCATCCACATAGCCACAGTCACGACACATGACAAAAGAGGAATAGCCACGACGGTTCAACATTAGCACGACTTGTTCCTTACGTGCCAAGCGTTCTCGGATTTTCTCTAAGAGAGGTGGCGTAAAATCACTCGCCTCTTGACGGCCCACAAAGTCCTTAAAGTCCACCACTTCCACCTGAGGAATTTTGGCATTAGGATTTGCCCTCTGAGTCAACTCAAGAAAATAGTAAACCCCTTTCTGAGCTCTCGCCCGAGTCTCAATAGACGGTGTTGCTGACCCAAGAACAAGCACGGCTCCATGACTCTTAGCCCTAAGCAAGGCCACATCTCTAGCATGGTAGCGAGGATTAGACTCCTGCTTATAAGTAGCCTCATGTTCCTCATCTATAATGATAGCTCCGATATTGTCCAAGGGAGCAAAGACAGCCGAACGCGCTCCTACGACAACCTTGGCCTGGCCTGACCTAACCTTTCGCCACTCGTCAAATTTCTCACCGTCTGACAAGCCTGAATGCATAATCGCCACCAAGTCACCAAAACGTGAAATGAAGCGATTGGTCATTTGGGGTGTTAGGGAAATCTCTGGCACCAAGACAATGGCGGTTTTTCTCATAGCCAAGGTCCTCTCGATAAGATGCAGATAGACCTCTGTCTTACCTGATCCCGTTACCCCTTCCAATAAGAAAGGTTTGCCACCTTGTCCAATTTGGCACATCATTTCTTCAACCGCATGCGCCTGTTGAACATTAAGCTCAAGAAAATCCGTCTTCTCTACCTTTTCAAAGTAGCTGTCGGCACGATTGACCTCAACTTCAGTGATGACCAAGGCACCAGCTTCAATGAAAAACTTAACCACATCTCGTGAAAAAAGCTTGTGGAGGTCTGCCACCCTCCCTGGCTCACCCTTCTCTAACAAGAAGTCACGCATCTCCAAACGTCTCTTAGCCCGTTGTGAAATAGCCAAAGTCTCAAGAATGCCCTTTTGAACACTATAGTGCTTCTCAGTCTTAATGTTCTGCTTATCCTTAGCAAGGTAATCAACCGTTACGCGACCAGACTGGACCAGACGGGGAATGGCTTGACGTTGCTCCTCTGACAACTGCGAGAAAAGAACATGATCCTGCCCCTGAAGATAAGTCTGTTTATCCTCTTCACCCAGTTTATCAGTCGCCATGATAACCTTATCGTACTGAGAATTAAGGAGACCAGGTAGCATTGACTTCAAGATGGAAATCTTATAGGAAAAGACCGTATGTCGCATCTGATCAGCCAAATCCAGTTGATCCTGATTAAGGACTGGCTCATAATCTAAAAGCTCAGCAATAGGTTTTAATTCAGGAAAGTCTCTTAAGTTCTCCTGCTCTTCTAAACCAATAACAAAACCTTGCAATAGACGATTTCCTTTACCGAAAGGTACATGCACTCGCATACCAATGGCAATTTGACCTTGCATAGCTTCAGGGATAAGGTAACTATAAGGCCTGTCCGTCTGCATCAGAGGAACGTCTACAATAATTTGTGCTACTAAAACCATAAATTTCCTCCTGTCACTTCCTTAAGACCAGTATCTTCCAAGCTCAAGAAAATATGAGCTGTCTATTATCGTCATAAAGAAGGAAGCTGAGACACTATGCCTCAGCTCCCCTCTCCTCATAAACCAAAGCATGACTTTGATTTTAGATTTTATCGCCTTCTTCTTTTTCTTTAGCGATTTGTTCTTTGATTTTACGTTCTTCTTCCTCAGCAGCAAGACGTGCTTGAATCACTTTCAAACGTGCCAATTCACGTTTAGATTCTGGATCTGGGTGAATAGTCACATTACCAGATTCAATTTCTTCAAGGGCTTGAAGGGTTGGTTTTACTGACGTAAACTCTTGAGTTGGTTCAGCACCAGCAGCCAATTCATGGGCACGTTTGGCTTGCAAAATAACCAATGAATATTTTGAAGGCACTTTATCCAAAAGTTTGTCAATAGAGGGTTTCAACATCATAATTCTATACCTATTTCTAATTTATTTATCTGATAATTTCTTTTCTGAAATCATATTACGATAGCGACCAATCACACGGTCAACTCGGAAGTGTTCTGCTTCAATAACACGTTTGACACGCTCAGCAGCCAAAGGCACTTCGTCATTAACAATGGCATAATCGTATTCGCTCATGAGAGCAATTTCTTCACGCGCACGCTCGATACGTTGAGCAATAACTTCCTCAGAATCTGTCCCACGACCAACCAAACGTTCTTGAAGCTCGTTCAAATCCGGTGGTGTCAAAAAGATGAAGACAGCATCTGGGACCTTTTTCTTAACCTGAAGGGCACCTTGAACCTCGATTTCAAGGAAAACATCAATACCTTTATCCAAGGTTTCATTAACATAAGTCAAAGGTGTTCCGTAGTAGTTACCCACATACTCAGCATATTCCAACATTTGACCATTACGAATAAGCTCTTCAAATTCCTCACGCGAACGGAAGAAATAATCCTTCCCATCAACTTCACCAGGACGTTGAGCACGTGTGGTCATTGATACTGAGTATTCAAATTTGTGGTCAGGTGTTGAAAAAATCTCCTGACGAACAGTTCCTTTTCCGACACCAGAAGGCCCTGAAAAAACAATCAAAAGTCCACGTTCAGACATGTCTTCTCCTTAAACTAAGATTAAAAATCTTCTTATGACTCACCTTAAAAAAGAGAAAACAATCATCTCTTTTTTTGGCTTAGGGGTTGTTCAGTGATTAAGTTACAGCTCACTTTTCAGAGCATGCGTTTTTCCTTACTATTTTACCAATAAAAGCGACTTTTTTCAAGGTGAGGACACCATTAAAAAGAGTGAATTCCTTTTCTCAGTACTCACTCTTTTTTAAATACTCTTTTAAACCAAACCAGTCAAGAGACCTTGCATGAATTCTTCTGAATGGAACTCACCAATATCATCAATTTTCTCACCAAAACCAATTAACTTAACTGGAATATCCAACTCTTGGCGAATGGCTAAAACCACCCCACCCTTGGCACTACCATCCAACTTAGTCAAGACAAGACCTGTAAGAGGTGTGATTTTTGAAAATTCCTTAGCCTGACTAAGGGCATTTTGACCCGTTGAAGCATCCAAAGCCAAGAGGGTTTCATGAGGTGCTTCTGGAACCACACGCTTAATAATACGACCAATCTTTTCAAGCTCTGCCATAAGATTGTCTTTGTTTTGCAAGCGACCTGCCGTATCAATCATAAGAACATCAACACCTTCAGCAAGGGCCTTCTCCATACCATCAAAAACGACTGAAGCTGGGTCAGCCTTTTCAGCACCAGTCACTACTGGCACATCAACACGACGTCCCCACTCAACCAACTGAGCGACAGCTCCCGCACGGAAGGTATCAGCAGCTACCAACATAACTTTTTTGCCTTCTTGTTTGTATTTATGCGCCAACTTACCGATAGACGTTGTCTTACCAACCCCGTTGACACCAACGAAAAGCATGACTGTCAAACCATCTTGGAAATTAATCTGCTCCTTGTAGACATCATCCTTCTCGTAGATATCCACAAGTTTTTCGATAATCAAGCGTTGCAAATCCTCAGTCTTTTTGACATTTTCAAGGCGGGCTTCATAGCGCAAATCCTCCGTTAATTGCGTTGCAACATTAACCCCAACATCGGAAAGAATCAGCATTTCTTCCAATTCTTCGAAGAACTCCTCATCAACACGACGGAAATTCGCAAAGAATTCATTCAAGCGAGCAGCAAAACCAGTGCGCGTCTTCTTGAGGGTACGGTTATATTTTTCTTGTTCTGTTTCAGTTTTTGAAGCCTGAACTTCTTCAGGTTTTTCCTCAACTTTACGGGTTTGAACAGCCTCAAAAGTAACCGTTTCACCTTTTTCTGCAGCAGCAGCTACCTGAGCCTTTTTAGCATAGTAATCAGCCATAACATCTGCGAAGTGGTTATCCACAGCGACTTGGCTTTCTTCTGACTCTGATACACCCTCTGCTTCACTTGACGCCTGATCATCAACAGATAGGTCCTCATCAGACGCTACTTCACTTTCTTCTGTTACAGTAGATTCGCTTTCTTCAACAGATTCTGTAGACAAAATCTCTTCTACTTGAGTCTCTGACTCACTGAGCTGTTCTGTTTGACTCTCGCTTATCCCTTCACTTGTTGACAAGTCTTGATTATCAAGAGACTCAGTTTCTGAAATTTCCTGTTTTGCTACAGTTTCCTGTGACTGGTTCTCCTCTTGTCCAAATAATCGATCAAATAGACCCATTTGGTTCTCCTTATTTCTCTAGAATATATTTGTGGATGGCCTCAGCCACTCCAGATTCCTCATTAGTTTTTGTCGTTACTGCCTTGGCAACAGCCTTAACCTTAGGAACAGCATTTGCCATAGCCACACCTAGACCAGCCCACTCCAACATGGTCAAGTCATTTTCCTCATCTCCCATAGCCATAACCTGACTTTTATCAAGGGCAAGATAATCAGACAAAAGTTTCAAGCCTACAGCTTTATGAACCCCTTTGGGCATAACCTCAAGGATAATTTCACGAGACTTAAAAACTTCAAAATTCTGGTATAGCTGTTTAGGTAGTTTTTGAATTTGGCCATCCAAAAATGCTTCCTCACAGACCGTAACTACCTTATTATAGACGATATTTTCAGGAATGTCATCAATACTCTCCACATCAACGAAGGTCAAGGTAGGATTAGCCTGACGATAGAGAGAATGATTGCCTTTACTTGGCACACCATAGACAATGCCATCACTGATAACATCCATCGGGAGCCCCAGAGGCTCAAAGACAGCATAAATCTGCTTTAAATCTTCTCGACTCATCTCTTTCTTTATGAGGATATCCCCATTATTACGCTGAACCAAGCCACCATTGAAGGTCACACTATAGTGCTTATCATCTAACAAGCCCAAATCTTCCAAGATATGAGTAATAGCTGGCAGAGGACGACCAGTCGTAATGACCACATGAACCCCCTTAGCTTCTGCCGCCTTCAAAGCAGCTCTATTTTCAGCTGTTACTTGCTTATCCTTAGTAAAGAGGGTCCCATCTAGGTCCAAGGCTAGTAATTTAATCTCAGACATCTGAGCCCACCAATCCTTCCATGTAGTCAAAGACTGCACCATCTTTATGGTGACCAATCACCTCATCTGCTACTACCTTAATCTCATCACGCGCATTTTCCGTAGCAACCGCACGCCCCGCGAAGGTCAACATCTCCATATCATTGAGATTATCACCAAAGGCTACAACATCTGAAGCTTGACGCCCCAACTCTTGACAAAGATGGTAAAGACCAAAGCCCTTGTCCACACCTTTAAGGATGATATCCATGGAATCAAAGCCAGTTGTCACAGCTGTCATATCCTCAAAAATCGTGTTGAGGTAGTCACCACGTTCCATGATGGTATCTCCTTGAAACTTAGCAGTTACCTTGAAAATATCATCTGTGACCGCTTCAAGGTCCGTTGCCATAACATTTTCATAGTAACGTTCCATGGCCTTAAGATAGGCTGGTTCTGCATCGTTTGGAGCATAGGCACCACGACGTCCCGACAAGAGAATTCCCTCGCAAGTTGGTAAGGCTAAAGTCGTGTCTGCAATTTCTAAATAATCTTTAGGTTCTAGCTTGGACTCAAACAAGACTTCACCCTTGTACTGAACCAAGGCCCCATTCTCCGCAATAATAGCAATGCGGTCCACAAAACCATCAAAAAGCTCCTCCAAGGCCAAGAGAGCTCGGCCAGAAGCTACTGTAAAAACGTAATCTTTAGCTTCACAAGCATCCAAAAGGTTATCCAAACGTGCTTTGTCATAGGCACCAAGATGGTCTAGAAAGGTACCATCCATATCTGTTGCTAAAATTTTCAAAATAATCTCCCTTCAGGTCGAATATACTTGCCCCTATTGTACCAAAAATAGGAATATAAGTTTGGGAAAAGCCAAAGAAATTAGAGAAAATATGGCATTTTACTTGCAAATTCAGTATTTTAGTTGTATCATTACGGTAGTACAAAAATAATACTATTATACTTTTAGAAAGGAGTCTCTTATGGCTTGGACATTTGATGAAAAATCGCCAATCTATCTCCAAATCGCCTATCGCGTCAAACTGAAGATAGCTTCCAAGGAATTGAGTATGGGACAACAACTCCTACCTGTAAGGGAATTTGCTCAGGAAGCCGGGGTCAATCCCAACACCGTACAAAGAGCCTTCCAAGAACTTGAAAAAGAGGGGCTGGTCTATTCTGCCCGTACCTCTGGTCGCTTTGTTACTGAAGATGAAAAACTTATTGATCAAAAACGACACGAGATTGCCCAAAGTCTCATGAAAAACTTTGTCACTGAGATGACAGCCATTGGTTTTAGCTCACCTGAAATCAAATCTATCATCACTGACTACATCGAACAAACAGGAAAGGACTTATAGACCAATGACTGATATTGTAACTCTAACAAATCTCACCAAGACCTATAATGGTATTCCAGCCCTTAGAGATGTGACCATGTCCATTCCTTCTGGTAAAATCATTGGTCTCTTAGGACCAAACGGTAGTGGTAAAACAACTCTCATCAAGATTTTGAATGGCCTCCTCCAACCAACTTCTGGTTTAGCAACTATTAATGGATTTCAGCCATCACCTATCACCAAATCTCAAGTGGCTTATTTGCCTGACACAACTTATTTAGATGAAAGTAAGACTATCCAATACTACTTGGACTTCTTCCAAGATTTCTATGCTGACTTCCGCTATCCTCTTGCCTTGCAACTCTTGCAGGATTTAAACCTCCAGCCTGATTTGCGCCTTAAAGATCTTTCAAAAGGTAACAAAGAAAAAGTTCAGTTGATTTTGGTTATGAGTCGTGAAGCTAAACTCTATCTCCTCGATGAACCTATCGGTGGGGTCGATCCTGCATCACGTGACTACATCCTGAAAACTATCATCAACCAATACTCTGAAGATGCTTCTGTTATCATTTCAACTCATTTGATTGCAGACATTGAATCTGTTTTAGATGAAGTTGTCTTCTTAAAATACGGTCAGATTGAACTTCAGGGTGATGCTGATAATATCCGTCAAGCCCATGGCAAATCTATCGACAAACTCTTTAGAGAGATGTTCCACAACTAGGAGGTATGAGCATGTTTTGGAAATTAGTTAAGTATGAATTACAATCGGTCCGCAAGTGGTATCTTGGCATCTATGGTATTGCCATCCTACTCTCTATCCCCTTGGGTTTAATGCTTCGAAAATCTATTTTTGTAACTGAACAGAGCCACCAAGAACCTAGTCTACTCTTCTTTGCTTTCTTCACACTGATGGTTTTTGCTACCATTATTGTATGGGGAACTATTTATATAGCGACAATAGTCCTCATTATCAGACGCTTTGCAAAGACTGTCTTTGGGAGAGAAGGTTATCTAACCAATACGCTCCCAGTTTCTGCCCACCAATTAATCTTGTCTAAACTCCTGGTAGCCTTTATTTTAGATATCATTTCATCACTCGTTATACTCCTTTCGATTGGAATTATAGCTGCTTTCTGCCTTGATATGAAAGATATCCTCCTAGCTACCAGCTACTTTGGTCAGATCCTAAAAGAAATTGGCGCTTTCTACCTATTCATCCCTTCTACAATCTTGTCAATGATTGCTGGTATCCTTTTCTATTACCTCTGTATTAGTATCGGAAACCTCTTCAACACTAACAAAGTTCTTATGGGATTTGTCGCCTTTTTCGCCATTCAGGCTATCCTATTCTTTATTGGTTTCTTCTTTGGACTCGGTGCAGCCTTGACCGGAGATGCAACAAATACTGCAATTAATAACTCGTCATATATCATTAGTCTAGTTCAGTCTCTCATTCTCATCGCGGCAAGTTACTTTGGTACCTACTATATCATGACCAAACGCTTAAATCTGGACTAAAGAAAAACCGTGTTCCTTTTGGAACACGATTTTTTTTTGCATTTAAAAGACTTATTTACTTTGTTCTTTACGATAAGTCTCAATTTCGGCTTTGTTACCCCAAACGAAGTGTCCTGGACGTACTTCAACCATTTCTGGTTTATCAACAGAATAGTCGTGTTGGTTTGGATCATAAACCTTCAAGACTTTCTTACGTTCCAAGATTGGGTCTGGAATAGGAACAGCAGACAAGAGTGACTTGGTGTAAGGGTGGATAGGATTGTTGTAGAGTTCTTCTGTCTCAGCAACTTCCACGATTGTCCCCTTGTAGATAACAGCGATACGGTCAGAAATGAAACGGACCACTGACAAGTCGTGAGCGATAAAGAGGTAGGTCAATCCCAACTCTTTTTGGAATTTCTTAAGCAGGTTCAAAATTTGGGCACGAACTGACACGTCAAGGGCTGAGATTGGTTCGTCAGCGATGACCAAGTCAGGTTGCATAACCAAGGAACGCGCAATACCGATACGTTGACGTTGTCCTCCAGAAAATTCGTGAGGGTAACGTGTCAAGTGCTCCTCAAGAAGTCCCACTTCTTTGATGATTTTCTTGATTTTAGCTTTACGATCTTCCTCATCCTTATAGAGATGGAAGTTATACAAGCCCTCAGACAAGATATAATCGACTGTTGCACGTTCATTCAAACTAGCCGCAGGGTCTTGGAAAATCATCTGAATACGACGGATAAGGTCGTTTTTCTCAGAGTGAGATAAGTGCCCATTGATTTTCTTACCGTCAAAAATAATCTCACCATTACTTGTATCATTTAGACCAATAATGGCACGCCCGATAGTGGTTTTACCACTACCAGACTCACCAACGAGGGAAAAGGTTTCACCCTTGTTGATGAAAAAATTAGCATTGTGGACAGCAACGAATTTCTTGCTTCCTTCACCGAAGGAAATCTCCACATCTTTTACTTCAACTAACTTCTCAGGCATTGCCTTCCTCCTCATCTCCTAAATGTGCAAATCCCATATTAGCACGGATTTTTTCATGTAGATTTTGGATAACCGCAGGTTTTTCAACTTTTGGTGCATCCTCATGTAAGAGCCAGGTCTTAGCCCAGTGAGTATCTGAAACTTGGAATTGTGGTGCTTTTTCCTCGAAGTCAATCTGCATAGCATAGTCTGAACGCAAGGCAAAGGCATCCCCAACAACCGGTGTATAAAGTGATGGTGGTGTCCCTGGAATTGAGAAAAGCTCACCCTTATCATCAGCCAGCTGTGGCAAGCTTGAAAGCAAGCTCCACGTGTATGGATGACAAGGCTCATAGAAAATCTCCTCAACAGTTGCATACTCGATGATTTCACCAGCATACATAACAGCAACCTTGTCAGCGATACTTGCTACCACACCAAGGTCATGGGTAATGAAAATCACTGAGAAACCATACTCCTCTTTGAGTGATTTCAAGAGGTCGATGATTTGAGCTTGAATGGTCACATCGAGGGCAGTTGTTGGTTCGTCACAGATAAGGACATCAGGACGACAAGCCAAGGCGATGGCAATGACGATACGTTGACGCATCCCTCCAGAGTATTGGAAAGGATATTCGTTGAAACGTTTTTCAGCATCAGGAATACCAACCTTGTCCATGTAATCAATGGCCATTTTTTTAGCTTCTTTGGCTGACTTCCCTTGGTGTTTGATAATGACTTCTGTAATTTGTGAACCAATTGTGTTGATTGGGTCCAAACTTGTCATTGGGTCTTGGAAAATTGTAGCGATTTTAGAACCACGAATATTTTCCCAATCTTTATTGGAAGTCAAATCCGTCAATTCTTGACCACGGT
>ERZ773155.1351-NODE-1351-length-20938-cov-4.152516_pt1 | contig 20938 bp, 17 predicted proteins | sample MGYA00511262_ERZ773155 | MGnify/ENA primary metagenome ERZ773155 (study PRJEB29015, sample SAMEA2737828) | human gut metagenome | biome: human gut; feature: human-associated habitat; material: faeces | place: China | collected 2012 ... | reverse complement strand
ACCATAGGGCTGGGTATAAATCTTTTTATTTTCGGCCTGTTGGGAGTTTGAGGTGAGATGGAAATTTATTATTTATGCTGAAAAATATAACCATGAAGAAGAAAATGTTTTATGCGCTGTCTGCGCTTTTGTTGTGTAGTGCTTGTACTACGACACCACGTAATCCGTTTGAAGAACCTGCGAGGCCTGCCGGACAGGAAAGTGTTTTGAAGTTGGCTTGCCGAACCTTTGGATACGGTGAGAGTCGGTTTTATTGGATTAGGAGCGAGGGGTAGAGGAGCTATTGAACGGTATGTCTATCTGCCCGATGCCAAAGTTGTCGCTTTATGCGATTTGGATTCGGTGAATGTAAACAAAGCGAATGAAATACTTACTTCGCACAAACTTCCTGCCGCCGATATTTATGTGGGTGAGGACGTTTGGAAAGAGATGTGCGGAAGGGACGACATAGATTTGGTCTACATTTGCACCGATTGGCACTCTCATGCTCCGATGGCTGTCTATGCCATGAAACAGGGAAAACATGTCGCCGTGGAAGTACCGGCGGCAATGACCGTAGCCGAGTGCTGGGATTTGGTAAATACGGCCGAACAGACTCGCCGCCATTGCATGATGTTGGAAAATTGTTGTTACGATTTCTTCGAAATGGCAACGCTCAATATGGCACAACAAGGCTTGTTCGGAGATGTGATGCATGCCGAGGGGGCTTATATCCACGACTTGCGTTCTTATAATTACGACACTACGGCGACCGGTTATAAAAACATGTGGCGGTTAAAAGCCCAGAAAGAGGAGGCCGGTAATCCTTATCCTACTCATGGATTAGGTCCTGTCGCCCAGATATTGAACATTCACCGGGGCGACCGCATGGCTACGTTGGTTTCCATGTCTAATGCGCAAAAGGGTATGCATCTTTATGCAGCCGAACATGGTATTACCGGCGAGGATACGGCACGTATCGATATGGGTGATATGAACACGACTCTTATTCGTACCGCCAAAGGGAAAACCATCATGATACAACACGACGTTACCAGTCCTCGTCCCTATAACCGCATTCACATGGTAAGCGGTACGAAAGGTTTCGCTCAGAAATATCCGCTTACGGGGATCGCTTTGGAACCCAATGCGCATGAGTTTGTCAGCCAGCAAACTCTCGACTCTCTGCTGAAAGTGTATGAACACCCCTTCTGCAAAGAGATCGGCGAGAAAGCTCGCAAAGTGGGCGGACACGGAGGTATGGATTTCATTATGGATTATCGTCTGATTCATTGCTTGAAAAACGGTTTGCCTCTCGATATGGACGTTTACGACGCAGCCGAATGGTCGTGTCTGGTCGAGTTGACCGACTACTCCGTTCGCAACGGCTCCGTTCCTGTACAGATACCCGATTTTACCCGTGGAGAATGGGATAAATTGCAAGGCTTGACTTTTGCCGAATAGAAAGATAAAATATGGGAAAATGGCTGTTTCAAGAGGAAACAGCCATTTCTGTATGTGAATAGTAAGGATTATTTTTATATCGATTGCCACAATACCCTGCGATATTACGGGACACGGCTGGGGAGGAATGTGTGAGAATGCCCTGCAATGCCACAGGGTATGGGTGAGAGGGGGTTAAAGAAACATTCTCTTTTGTGATGTAAGGATAGATTTTACGCTTCTCCCCCTTGTGTCGCATAGCGATAGGGGGGAAGCAGAAGAAACAATAGTTTTCGACGGAGAGGGGGTGAGAAAGATAGAATAGGAGTTTTTTGTAAGACCAACCCCTCCGGCCTGCGGCCACCTCCCCTATATTTTGCTGTCGCAAAACACAGAGGAGGAGGGAGATGCTTTTTTGCTTTATTTTTTATGTAGCAAGCCGGAACTATCCAATCTTCTCCCTTGCCGTGTTCCGTAGCCTTACGGGGTGTTGCGTTAGCGGTATGAGGGAGACCCGCGGAACAAAGTTCTGCGGAGGGGGCAAGGAGAATTAAAACTTAATGGTGATATCTGCGCCGAATGTAATCGGGCGGCCGCACTGTACGAAGCTGTTGGGCATAGACAAGTTCTCGGCATTCATGGTCTCGAAGTAGAACGCCTGATAATGTTGATTCAGCAGATTTTTTCCCCATAGTTTCAAATCGGCGTATTTCCCCGAAAGGATAATCGATGCATTTACCAGCCCATAAAAGTTTTGAGCGGCATCGTTGGCTTCGGTCCAGTATATTTTTCCTCGGCCGAGGTATTGTAGGTCGAAAGTCAAGTCGGTCTCTTTGTCTAAGGGCAGGGTGTAAGCGCCCGATAGGGCGAGCGTATGAGCCGGTGCAAAAGGGACGAAATTGTTTTTGTAGTCGTTTTTCCCGTCGTTGTATTCTTGGAAGGTAGCATGGGTGTAACCGTAGGTTGCCGAGAGTAACAGCCGGTTGGTCGGGGTGGCTCGCAGCGAAGCCTCCAATCCGTAACTGGTGGTGCGTCCCGAATTTTTGGTGACACGGCCATATCCGCTTACGGCGGCTATTTGCTGATCGTGGCAATCGATGTAGAATAAAGATAAATCGGCAAACAGCCGGTGGTCGATTAACTGGGAACGGCCGCCTATTTCGTAATTCCAGCTATGTTCGGGTTTATACGAGATGGCTTGGTTCACGTCGGTCGTGTTTTCGAAGGCAGGCATTCCGGCAGCACTGCGACTCGGTGCGGGACGACCTCCGTTTCCCCCGCCTCCCATGTTCTTCATCAGTTCGCTCATCATGCTGGACCGGATTTGGGATTGTATCAAGTTGGAGAACATCTGGAAATTGTATCCTCCCGACCGGTAACCGCGGGTTGCCGAGGCGTAGACAAAACTTTTATTGCCGATAGCGTATTTCACTTCGAATTTGGGAGACAGTTCTATCGTGTTCATCGACTCCTTTCCATCGATGCCGAGGGGCAGGATAAAAGGCTGTTGAATCGACATCGGGGGGCGATTACCCATATTGATCGTGACGTTGGCACGCCCTGTGAGAGCTTCGGTCGCATGGGTGTGATGGTAAATGCGAGTATGTTCGTAGTCTATTCGTAAGCCTACGGTGGCCGATAAACCGTCGATAAAAATACGATTGAGCGTAGCTTGTCCGAAGGCGGCAGCACCGTAGGCCGGTGTTTTGTAAATGCCGTCGATATACAGGTTTCGATTATCTATATCTATCGTAATATCGGGCATTCCCGCTAATGCAGGGTCCTGTTTGAGAGCTGCCAGTTGGTTGTTGGTCTGTTTGGTGATGAGCAAATCTATCCCGTCTTGTCTGAAATCTACCGGGCCGTCCGTATGGGTTTGTTGATAAAACCCGAATAAGCCTCCTACCCACTCCCAACGTTTGCCTTTGTGCGATTTGACGGCAAATTCCTGTGAAACCGCATGCATTTTTTGTTTTTGTTGTAATGTAAATATGGAGCGGGGAGTAAAGTCTTGGTCCAAATGCATATCGTCGTCGAGGAATTGATAACCCGTCGTCGATGTGAAGATGAATCGGTCGTGGAGATATTGAACCGACAGGCCCGACGTGAATATGTCGCGACGATACGAGGCTTCGTCGTTGTAACTGATGCTGCCGGTCTTTTTCAGGGTTTTGTCATAACCGGCGTATGGGTATCCCTGTTGGTCGCTACCCTCGTAGTCACCGCTGAAACTCAACTTCCAATGCCTGTTTACCCGCCAGTCTAATTGTACTCTTCCACCGCCCGACCGGGTACTTCCGCTATTTTGTCGGGTATATTCGTTTTTGAAGTAGCCGTCGTCCTGTCGGTAGCGGGCATTTATCGAGAATGCGAAATCGTCGGTAAGTTTTTGGCTGGTAGTAGCGGCGACTCCCCATAAGTTGTAATTCCCGAAACTCAATTTTATTTTCGAGCCCTGTTTTTCCAAAGGCGAGAGAGTCTTTATGTTCACGAGTCCCGCCATAGTATTCCTTCCGTAGAGAGTCCCTTGCGGCCCTTTCAAGACTTCGATACTTGCAATATCGATGAAGTCGAAATCGAAAGCGCTTTTATCCAGATAGGGAACGTTGTTGACGTAGAGGCCTACGGCGGGAGAGTTGATTCGGGAACCTATACCCCGTATGTAGGCCGAGGAAATGAGTTTGGAGCCATAATCGGGAATAAACAGATTGGGAACGACGGTAGAAATATCCTTGACCGAACGGATATTCATTTCGTCGAGATTGCCCGTGTTGAGATAAGAGATGGAACCGGGGAACTCGAACAGTTTCGAATCCCATTTGGGGTTACTGATGATAGTAATGGCATTCAGGTTATATATGCGGTTTCCCAAAGAATCGGTAATCGCCGGTATCGGTTTACCGGTTGCAAGAAATGGTAAAGTTCCCAAGATGAACGCGAGCAGAAAATTTTTCATAAGATTTGTTTACCTGTTGAAAGAGCGAGTCTCTCTTTGAATTTTTGCACAAAGTAACAAGAGAAAAATTTTCTTTACAATCATCAATAGTAGTGATTTTTCGAGGACGGGATATTATCCGGGTGTTAGATGAAAAACAGGAGGCTGGCTGCCATGACTGCCATGCCGGTGATGACGCCTCCTATGCCGTAGTGATGATGACCGTATTTTTCGGCTCCCGGCAGCAGCTCATCGAATGAAATGAACACCATAATACCCGATACGAATGCCAATAGAAGCGCGTGAATCGTGGGAGTCCAAAAAGGTAACAGAAACAGGAATCCGATGAGTGCGCCTACCGGTTCGGCCATACCGGAAAGCAGGGAATACCAAAATGCTTTCTTGTGGCTGCCCGTCGCTTGATAGATGGGTACGGAGACAGCGATACCTTCCGGTATGTTGTGAATGGCAATGGCTATGACGATGGGAATAGCTATGTCGATGTTGCCCAGTGCCGATGCGAATGTAGCGAGTCCTTCCGGGAAATTATGGATACTGATAGCCAGTGCCATCAGTATTCCGGTACGGTGCAATCGTTGTTGTCCCGATAGTTCTTCCACGCGGTGGACTTCATGAGGATTCTCGTCTTCGGGAATCAAGAAGTCTATCAATGCGATAAACGATGTCCCCGAGAAAAATGCGATCAGCATGTAGATATTAGACATGCGCGGGCTGAAATTCTCGCTGAGCATACCCAATGCCTCTGGCATCAATTCCATGAACGATATATATATCATTACTCCGGCCGAGAACCCCAATGCCGCAGAAAGAAATTTCGTATTGGTTCGCTTGGCGAAAAATGCAATGAGGCTTCCCACTCCGGTCGATAGGCCGGCTATCATCGTGAGGAGAAATGCCAAGAGTATAGAATTTATTTCCATGTTTTCGAGATTGTATAAAACCGTAAAGGAAAACCGCACTATCCTCTTGTCGGGGAATTGGCCGTTTCCTTCGTGGTTTTTCGGAAACAAAGGTAATGTATTAAAACATTATGAAGTTCACCGAATAATAAAAATAACAAAAAAGAATGAAATATGTTAGGAATAAATCGTTGGCTCTACGTATCTTTACCCGCTGAAAAGAGAGAATATGCAAGATTATAACGAAGATATTGTTATCGAGCAGTTACAGAATCCGGCGACTGTGCGGCAGGCATTCGCACGGGTCGTGGCCCGGTATAGTGAGCCGTTATATTGGCAGATTCGAAAAATGGTACTTTCGCACGACGATGCCAATGATTTATTGCAAAATACATTCTTAAAAGCATGGGGAAGTATCGAGTATTTCAGAGGGGATGCCAAATTGTCGACTTGGCTTTATCGTATTGCAGTGAATGAGGCATTGACTTTTCTGGCACGGGAACGGGAACGACGGAATCTTACGGCCGACGATACCGATGATTTCCTGCTCTCTCATGTAGAGAGCGACGAATATTTCGACGGAGATCGTGCACAAAGGCTTTTGCAAGAAGCGGTTTTGCAACTCCCGGAGAAACAACGCCTCGTTTTTAATATGCGTTATTTCGACGAAATGAAATACGAAGATATGTCCGAAATTCTGGGAACGTCGGTGGGTGCATTGAAAGCATCGTATCACCATGCGGCGAAAAAAATAGAGGAATATCTGCAAGATCATGTTTAAACCTTTTCATTATTTTCGTGTCTAACAAACAAAAGGTGAAGCTATGGAAAAGAAAACTCCCCTGTTAGATGAAATCGGTAGGAAGCACGGTATGAAAGTGCCCGGCAATTATTTTGCCGATTTCACCGAAAAGATGACGGAAAGTTTGCCGGAAAGGGAATTTCCCGAACTCGTGCAACCTTCGTTATGGCTTCGGGTAAGACCGTGGATTTATATGGCAGCCATGTTTGCCGGTATATGGCTTATGATGAAAATGTTTACGGGAATATTCTCGGTGGAAAAAGGAGAAACTCCTGATATGGAAATGACGGCTTCGGCGACAGATGGAAGTACGATAGAAGACGAGTGGATCGCTTATTATGTCGATGATTACACGGCTTATGAAATGCTCTATACCGATAGCGATTATTAAAGGAGAAGTAGTTATGAAGAAAATAATTTTATTATTATCGGCCGTTTTATTGTGGGCATTGCCCGTTTCGGTTTCGGCACAGAATAAGAATAACGACAAGGCGAAGCAACAGCGAAAAGAACAGTTTGACCGGTTCTGTAAATTCCGTCGGGATTTTATGATGAAACAGATCGGGCTTTCCGAACAAGAGGCGAAACAGTTCTTTCCCTTGTATGAAGAGATGGAAGGGAAAAAATGGACGGTAGACAGGGAGGCTCGAACCTTTGCTCGGAAAATAGTACGTTCGGAAACGGCTGTTTCAGATGTCGAGTATGAAAAAGCGGCCGAAGTTTTACTGGAAAAGGACGAGAAGTTGGCAAAGATAGATCGGGAATATTACGACAAGTTCAAAACCTTTCTGTCGAATGAAAAATTATTTAAATTCAAAAATGCCCAAATGAAATTCCCGAGAGCCATGATGAAATGGCATGGCGGGAAACATCATCATGAGTAATAATGTAATGTACGGGATAATGAAGAAAGGGAGAAGTTTTTTGATTTTCTCCCTTTCTTTTTATTCCTATGTTTATGGTACAAATATTTTCTCCGAAAAACCGTTTATATGAAGGATATACAATCCGGTATTCAATCCGAGTTCTTCCCATTCGATGCGGGTTCCGGGCTCGACATCTGTTTTATCGGAGTATCTTATGATTCCGTCCGGGGTCGATAATATGAGGTTTATTTTACCCGCTTGCGATGTGAATAAAATTCCGTCTCGATAAAGTTTGTATAATTTGTCGGTCGACAAGTTGTCGATAGCGCTCGGTGAAAGCACCTCTTTGATTCCGGCGAGAGCGTCTATTTTCCCGTATCCGTAAATGGAGTTGGGACATGCTCCTGTATGGGAATCTTGACGGGCGGTCTTTTTCAAAATCAGTTGTATATCTTCGGGAGATAGTTCTGGATTTGCTTCTAACCATGTGGCAATGACTCCGGCGACAAAGGGCGAGGCTTGCGATGTTCCCGTCATTTGTCCCCAATAATGGCTTTTCCCGTTTATCGTTGCCCGGGCGACAGTGTTGGCGCTACTCTCCTTATAGTAATCGGAGTAAGAAGATACGGCGCTGAAAATCATTCCTCCCGGAGCCGTCACGTCGGGCTTTACTCGGCCGTCCGAAGCCGGACCTCGGCTCGAAGTGTAATTGATTTTATTCAACGGGTAATCGATCAACATGGACTGTTTCTTTCCCGAAAAATTTGTCCATACGTTTCGGGTTGTATAGTTTCCGACAGAAATGGTTCTCTTTCCTGTTCCTCCCAATTCCCCTAATGTACGGTCGGCATCGAAATTGACATGTGTACTTTTCCCGTTGTCGGTGAACTGTCCGCTGTTTTTGTCGGTCCAGAGATCGATGTGTTGGGTTTCGCCCGTTACTCCTATTTGTATGTCGTAACCTTTTAGATTGAGATTATTCAAGGCGACTCTATACATGCGCCTCGTGTTGTTCCACAATTCGGTATAGTAGGCGATTTCTCCGCCTTCCGAATAGTTGAAGTCGGCAGGGACGGAAAACGACTGGTCCGTACCGTTCGAGGTACAACTCCATACGGTTTCGCCTTGCGAGTCGGTTAACGAAACGGTAACGGTAAACCCGTCCGATTCACCCCAAACTTCGAATGTGTTGGCGGCATATCCCGATGGTTTGAAAAATGTCAGTACAGGAGTCTCTGCATTGTTGAGTTCCATCGAAGCATGAGTTTTGTTTTTGGCATCGTTCCCGATGGAGCCGACCAGAATTTTTCCTTTTCCCAGCATGGCATCGATGGCTTGATCGAAAAGCGAAGTCCCGTCGTGCGGCCCGTAAGAAGTATTTAGGCTGATGTTGACTACGGCCGGTTTGTCTATCGAGTCGGCATAGTTGAATACATATTTAATACCATTCAGAATATCGGTATCTTCCAATGTCGATCCTACCATTACTAAGTCGGCATCATAAGCTACTCCGTAATAGGGATTCTTGTCGAGTGTCGTGGACTCCGAGGTCGCTATTGTCCCGAAATAACCGCCACCGGCTATTCCGGCTACATGGGTTCCGTGTGTTTGCTCTTCGTTGTCAGTCCCTTCGGCAAGAATATTTTCTTTATCCGACAGTAGTTTGTTATCGATTTGATTCCAGAATCTTGCGATTCGGAGGGCCTCGCTGTCAGACGAGCGGAAGGCTGGGTGAGTTACGTCGAATCCAGAGTCTACAAACCCCAATACGACATTCTTTCCGGTATAGGGAGATGAAAGAGACTCCCCGTTTTGTACCAGTACTACGTTCGTTTCTGTACGTGCTTCATCTAAGGATAAAGATGCTTTTCGAGGAAGCTCGGCTCTTTTTACGAAGTCAGAGTCTAAAAAACGAGACAATTCCGACGGTGAAATACATATCGTATAGAATCCGTTTCCCAATGACACGTACGATAAAACACCACATTCCAATAAATCGTTTTCGGTCGTATGTTCATCGCATTGAACGAGGAGTCGCAGATCTTTATCCTGTCTGGATAATTTTTCCAATCGATTGTCAGAGCGAATTAATTGATCGAGCGTTTGGCGCGATGAGGCCGATAGTTTTTCGTTAGCTGCAAAACACGTCATGCTGTTGAGGAATAAGATTCCGCTGAACAGCATGACGTAAATATAGATTCGATTCATAAAACTTTATTTATAGGGCACAAACTTTGAAAACAGCATTCCCTACTTTTACTATATAAATTTTACCCGGGGTAAACGGGAAGTCATATCGACCGTTATTTACAAGCCCTTGATTTATCAATCGACCGTCTGTTTCGTAAATAGTAACAGGTTGAACGGAAGTATCGTTTATCGAAAAACCTTGTCTGGTAACCGTCAGTTCCAACTCTTCGTTTTGGGTATTTTCAATTCCGGTAGAATTATACACGACTGCAACGTCATCGATTTGCAGATAGTTCCCTTCGGCAACTTCAAGCGGTTTTTCCGGTTGTTTACTGAGGTAGTTGGATGCACAGAACACGATGTTCATTTTTTCGGGAATCTCTTGTGATGTATAATCGATAGAGATTTCTTTGGTCTCGAAAGCATCTATATCGTTATCGATGGTCAATTCTCCCGACCCTATCAAGGTAGCACCCGCATTCCCGGCGAGAACGGCGCTCATTTCGTCGGTATGGTTGGCTCCGCTTTTATCGGTCGACTCGGCCGAGCCCTTCCATAGATAGACTTTGATATGGGCAGCATCGTCTATGTCGTTTGTAGGAGCATTGTAGTATTGGGCTTTGAAGGTGATTTTACTGGGACGTCCCGTAAATTCTACACCTCCGTCTACACCCAAGTCACCTGTTGCAGCTGTGAAATAAGTGGTGTTTACATATATCCACGGAGTTCCTAATGAGAGGATTCCCGGAATGACGTAACCCGTTTTGGTTCCCCACATAATACTGCCTGCGAAAGTGTTTTCGATGGTGGGGTAGGCATTGGTGTCGTCTCCACTTTTGGAAACTGTTCCGGCTTTCATCGATGTGAAACCGCTAATATTGGAATATAATGCATGCCAGCCTACGGGTTGTACTTTCTGGTTACCTCCGTCGCTTTCCCAAGCTCCGTTAAAGTCGTCTCCTGAGAAATTTTCACTATGTGCCGTTAGAGAAAATAGGGCACAGCAACTTAAAATAAGATAAAAATTCTTCATAATCCGATTTGTTTAAATGACTTTGAGTATAATATTATATTTTTGTATCGGCAAAGTAAAGAAAAAAATGTAATAATGGAAAGAGAAGAAGGAAAATAGTAGTAATTATTAAAGTTTTAAGAAGTATGAGAAAGAAATTTGCTTGGTTTTTCTGTATATTTATGTCATCTCTCGTTTTATTATCATGTAGTGAGGATAATAAAAAAGGAGAAGAACCCGGAGACGGTACGGGAGGAGGAACTCCTGAGGGGGATACTAAAACTTATTTTGAAACGACCTATTCCGATTTGTCTGCTTACGTTGACAAAAATGTGAGCGAGATATGGGCCGCTGTGGGAAATGCTTCGAAAGATGAGGAAAATAATATCCTGTATGTGCAGGATCAAAAAGGCAATCGATACAAAGCGACGTTTAAACTCGATGGAACGATGATTGCTACCATAGAAATGGTTTTGACCGGAAGTTCCGAAAACAAAGGGATTGAAGTGTGGGAAAGTATGATATCTTCTTTCCGGGATTATAAATTAGGAACTTTCCTCGGTACGAAATTTAAAGATTACGCTACGGGCGAGGGAGGTATCAAACAAACCACAGAAGAGACGATTCCGTTGTTGACTCTGGAAGCCAATACGTTGATATATCCTGTATTCGGCATACAGAAAAAAGTGTATTGTTGTCCTATCATGGATAAGGATAAATTCCGTGTAGAAATGTGTCGCAATTATTTACCTCTCGATTTTAGTACATTGGGTAAGTATGTGGGTGCGAATATCGATGAAACTCTGCAAGAGTTCTATGCGATCAGCAATAAGATACTTTTCGGGACGGCGATGGCATATCTCTATTTCGATAGTGCGATCGATTTGAAGGGTAATAACTATACGGTTAATTTCGATTCCGACAAAACATTGGAAACCGTTTTGGAAATTTCGGCATATATTCCTGAAAACGAACAAACCATCGCTCGTTGGAAAGACCTCTTGCAAAACTATGCCGATTATAAGTTAGGCACGTTGAAAGAATTGTATGTGACCGATGCTTTCGGCGATAAGGTACAAGACTTGGCCGATGCGCAAGCGGCGTTCGATTTGTATGAGTCTAACGGTCGTAATAACGGGATCATTGCTCGTTTTGAGACGGCTTATGGTAACAATTCTCTCATATTGAATAAAGACTATTGTTATATTCTTGTTAGGAAAAGTTAAGCAGTCGATCGTATGGAAACGAAGAACGCCCGGGGTAATTCCCGGGCGTTCTTCGTTTTTTAAGGGAAATAATCTTAGCGGGCAAACAAAACAGCAAAGGTGTTGTTCTATGAGATACAGACGGTACAAACGCTTGTGGGGAGAGCTTCGCTCTTTTGGAGCAATCGGGGTCAATCGTCTATGAGTTCAACCATCAAAAGTATCTGATATGAGAAAAGTTTGTGAAAAACTACACATGGAAATCCGGTCAGGGTTGCTGTTAGGATTATGTTGCCTATCGTGGTCGCTATCGGCGCAACGTATGGCCGTGCAGGGGACGGTAGTCGATAGTTCGGGAGAGCCGGTTATCGGGGCGAATGTCATTGTTCGGGGATCGTCTGCGGGCGTAGCGACCGATCTCGATGGGCGGTTCCGTCTCGATGTGGTTCCCGATGCTACTCTCGTAGTTTCCTATTTGGGATACAATACGCAGGAGGTTCCGGTAAACAATCGTTCGCAGATAACGATCGTTTTGCAGGAAAACGCTGTGGCTTTGCAAGAAGTCGTGGCGATAGGTTATGGAACTGTCCGCAAGAGCGATGCCACAGGGTCGGTTACTTTGGTGAAACCCGATGAGATAAATGCAGGTTTAGCGACTTCTGCACAAGATTTGTTGGTCGGGAAGACACCGGGTGTAGTAGTCACTCTCAACGGCGGTAAACCCGAGGGTGGCGCCGATATCCGTATTCGTGGAGGTTCATCGCTCAATGCGACGAACGACCCTTTGATCGTTATCGACGGTGTTCCTGTCGATAATTCGGGAGTGACAGGAATGTCCAATTCGCTATCCATGATTTCTCCCGATAATATTGAGTCGTTCACGATATTGAAAGATGCTTCGGCAACGGCCATTTATGGGTCGAGGGCATCGAACGGAGTTATGATTATTACGACGAAACGGGGACAGTCGGGAAAACCGCAAATCAATTTTACGGCCAATATGTATGTGAATACACCTCGTAATAAAGTGGGGGTACTCGACGGAGACCAATTCCGTCAGGTGATAACCGATTATTACGGAGAAGGGAGCCCGGCTTATAATTTATTGGGGACGGCCAATACGAATTGGCAGGACGAAATTTTGCGGACGTCGGTCAGTAGCGATTATAATCTGAGTGTAGGTGGGACGTATAAAATTCTGCCGTATCGGGTTGCGGTGAGCTATACCAATCAGAATGGTATTTTGAAAACCTCTGCTATGGATAGGGTGACGGCTTCGATAACGTTGAATCCCAAATTTTTCGACAATACGTTGAGCGTGACGGCCAATGTTAAGGGCTTTTATATGCACAACCGTTTTGCCGACGAAGGTGCTATCGGTGGCGCGGTATCCTTCGACCCATCGCAATCGGTACGGGTCGATAATCTGCCCATCGGTAACGGATATTTTACATGGTTGAAACCCGGAACCGACGAATTTATAGGTATCGCACCCGTAAATCCGGTATCGCTTATCGACGAACGGTCCATGAAAGCCGATGTCTATCGCAGCGTGGGTAACTTGCAGCTCGATTATGTAATGCCTTTTTTGCCGGCGTTACATGCCAACTTGAATTTAGGATACGATGTCTCTCATAGTATTCAACATAATCTCATGACTCCCGACTCCCCTCTTACTTACAAGGAGAATAAAAAAACAGGGCTGGGACAAGACGAACGGTTGAGGCAACTCAAACGGAATTTGTTGCTCGACTTCTATCTCAATTATAAACAGGATTTCGAGTCGATACATAGTAGGCTCGACGCTATGGCTGGATATTCGTGGCAACGTTTTTATAAAGATGGAGGAACCCGCACTACATTGATGCCCGATAAGGAACAATGGTTCGTCTCGTCCTATACCGACCATTTACAGTTGATTTCCTTCTTTGGGCGTGTGAATTATACCTATAAGGACACCTATCTGTTTACAGTCACATTACGTGGCGATGCGACATCTCGCTTTTCGAAAGATAACCGTTGGGGCGCATTCCCGGCCGTTGCGTTGGGGTGGAAAATTATCAACGAGCCTTTTATGGAACGGGCGACTTCGTTTATGAGCGAATTGAAGTTGAGGTTGGGCTATGGTATTACGGGACAGCAGGACATTAGCGACAGTTATTTCCCGTATATGCCGTTGTTTACGATCGGTTATCCTACGGCATCCTATCCGTTCGGCGACCAATATTATTATACGATACGTCCTAACGGCTATGACCCCAATATTAAATGGGAGGAGACTACGACGTGGAATGCCGGTATCGATTTCGGATTTTTGAATAATCGCATTACGGGATCGTTGGATTACTATTATCGCGAGACGAACGATTTGATTAGTCGTATTCCTGTTCCGGCAGGTTCCAACCTTACGAACGAGATATACACCAATGTGGGACGTTTGCGCAACGAGGGTATCGAATTCAATATTCAAGCAAAAGTTATCGATAATAAAGATTTTACTTGGGATTTGGGTATGAACGTCGCTTGGAACTCCAATAAAATAACCAAACTGAATAAAAGCGAGAGTGCCGATTATTACATTCCGGTAGGAGGTATAGGCGGAGGTACGGGCAATACTGTACAGGCTCATAAAGTAGGGTATCCGGCATACAGTTATTTATTGTATGAACAAGTATATGATGCCGATGGTAATCCCATCGAGGGATTGTATGCCGACCGTAACGGCGACGGGGTCATAGACGAATCGGACAAATATATTCACCACAGCCGTGACCCGAAAGTCGTTATCGGTATCAACTCGACCATGAATTGGAAAAATTTCGATTTCGGAATCTCTTTGCGGGCCAACTTGGGCAATTATGTTTATGACAACGTATTATCTCAAAATTCGATATATAGCGCGATGTACAACAGCGCAGGTTTCCTGAGCAATATCATGCGGCGTGGGGCGAAATTCGAAACCCAGCAATACATGAGCGATTATTATTTGAAGAATGCCGGATTTCTGCGTTGCGACAACATTTCGCTGGGATATACTTGGAAACACCTGTTGGACGATGCGTTGCGGCTGAGAGTTTACGGTGCGGTACAAAATCCTTTTGTCATTACCAAATACAAGGGGCTCGACCCGGAAGTTTTTTCGGGTATAGACAATAATGTTTATCCTCGGCCCACGACCTATACGTTGGGTGTCGTTTTGACCTATTAACCTCTAAAAATACAAAAATATGAAGTCTTTTATATATAAATGTTTTATAGGCGGGAGCGTCGCTCTTTCGATGACTTTGTCTTCCTGTTTGGGCGATCTCGATTTGAAACCTATCGACGATAACGTGATACAGTTGTCCGACTTTAAGGACAATCCGCAATATTACACGCAGTTGTTAGCCAAAGTATATGCCGGTTTGGCCGTGTCGGGGCAAGAGGGCCCTGCCGGTAATCCCGATATACAAGGGTTCGACGAGGGACAGGCGCAATACCTGCGGGCCTATTGGAATTTGCAGGAACTGCCTACCGACGAAGCCGTGTTAGGTTGGAACGATGCTGGACTACCCGAACTGAGTATGTCCACATGGTCGGCAGCCAACGGTTTTGTATATGTCATGTATAGCCGCGTGTTTTTTCAGATAGCTTTATGTAACGACTTTTTACGCAATACGACCCCGACAGCGCTGGCTGCCAATGATGTCCCCGAAGATGTCGCTGCTCAGATACAGACCTATCGGGCCGAGGCTCGGGTGTTGCGGGCTCTTTCCTATTGGCATGCTATCGATCTGTTCGGTGCGGTCTCTTTTGTGACTGAGGAGAATAAAATCATGGAGGCTCCCAAGCAGAAGTCGAGAGCCGAGATATATCAATTTATATTGGACGAGTTGAATGCCGTAGAAGAGTCTATTCCTTTACAACCTCAGTATGGGAGGGTAGGACGCGATGCCGTCAATATGATTCGGGCGAAACTCTATCTCAATGCTGCGGTTTATACCGGTACGCCGCAATACGGATTGTGTGCCGCCGAGTGTGAAAAAATAATCGCTCGGCACAATACCGGGACGAATCATGGATTGGCCGAAACGTATAAATACTTGTTCGGCGGCGATAACGACCGTTATGCGAGGGGCGGCAATGAAAGCGAAATACTTATGACTGTTCCTTTCGATAGCGATTCGATTCGTTCGTACGGGGGTACGATGTATCTCACCGTAGGCTCGTATGGAGGTAAAATCTCGGCGAGAAATTATGGGGTAAACGATGCTTGGGCCGGCCCCCGTTCTACCTCTACGCTGGTACTCTCATTCTCTCCGCAAGACGAGCGTTATGCCTTTTTCAGCGAAGGAGCGAGTATTAACAATACCAACCTTTCTACCTATCAGGACGGTTATTCGGTCGTGAAGTTTACCAATCTGCTCTCTACCGATTGGGACAATGCAGCAGGCCGTGCCGAATCTTATCCCGATACCGATTTCCCTTTGTTCCGGCTGGCCGATGTCTATCTGATGTATGCCGAATGCGCATATCGGGGAGCTGCCGATCGGGAAACGGGAAGAACCTACATGAACTATTTGAGGGATAGGGCAGGCATGCCGCAATACGATTCGGTAGACGATATCACACTCGACGAAATTTTGCAGGAACGTATGAGAGAGCTTTATTGGGAAGGGCATCGTCGTACCGATTTGATTCGGTTCGAAAAATTCACCTCCGGTAATTATTTGTGGCCGTGGAAAGGAGGCGTATATGCCGGTAAATCGCTGGATACCAAATATAATCTATATCCTATTCCGGCAAAGGAAATCGCTGCCAACCCCGGTATACAACAAAACTATGGCTACTAACGGTAAAAACGACAGAATTATGAAATCTTCTTTTATTAAATTATCCGTTTGGATAGGCTTGTCGGCACTTGTCGCCTGTAACGATGTGGATACTCCCAAATATGACTTGCAGGCTACACCCGAACTGGCGCCTCTTGCACAACCGGCTTTGGTTTTGAACGAAGCCTCGTCGGGGTTTATAGCCGAGACATTCTCATGGTCGTCGGGAGACTATGGTTTCCCCGCTGCTCCCGTTTACACATTGGAGATAGATAACCGGAAAGATTTTCCCGATCCTATACAATTAGCCGAATCGAATGCCGATTATGTATCAGTGACTGTCGCCCGATTGAATATGGCGACTCTTATTCTGGACGGTCAACCGGGAGAGCCTTGTGATTTGTTCGTCAGGGTAGTAGCCAAGTTGACAGCCGACCATACCGTCGCTTCTTCTCCTCGCGACATTACGGTGACGGCCTATGACGAACCTATCGTGTATCCCAAACTGTATGTCCCCGGTAATTATCAAAACTGGGATATTGCGGCAGCACCCGTGCTGCAATCCTATCGAATGAATAATCGGTATGAGGGATATGTCGATTTTGTGGTCGCTGGAAATCCCGATGCTGCGGTAGAATTTAAAATAACCACTCTGCCCGATTGGGCGCAGGGCGACCAGTATGGCGATGGAGGTCCCGGACGATTGAAACTCGATGGGGAAAATATCTCATATACTCCGCAGGGTTATTATCTCATGCAGGTAGATTTGGATAAATTAACCTACAAATTGACTCCGTCCGAACCGGTCCCGTGAACCATTTGCACCGTGAGGTGTTTTCTATATATACTGTGTTATGTGTGTGATGGCGGAGGAAACGTAGCTTTGAACGGCTGCGCTTCCCCCGCTTTTTTGGTGAAGTGAAGATACCCACCCATGACGCAAAGGAAAAGCAAGGGCATGAAGCTATGACTGTTTTATCTCGTTAAAAGCAACTTATCTGTAAAGAGATTTTTCAATATTGTTTTTTGCTCGTTGTAAGAGTGTCGTGCAAATTAAAATATGAAACGGTTTGATTATGGCAAAATAACATTTCCCTAAATTATTATGGAATCTGACTTTTGTGCTGACAGATATGCGTTGATTATCACGTTCCATGCTCTCGGTCATAAACACAATTTCCAAATCAAGATGTTTATCATTTTTGCATACCGTCGCCATATTCTCGGATTCGATATGCACCAAATCCGATAACTTTCTTTCTTTTTTCAATCCGAAAGGTCTCATCACGACATTACGGAACTTCATCAAAAGGGTTATCCATTTGGGGGCAGAAAAGAACAGTTCAGACAACTCTACCGCACTTATAAATCTTTCAGTATGAATTATATCGCTGAATTCATCTGTATAATCGTAATTCTTATCGCCTTTCATGATTCTTTATTTCAATAACTTACGGCTGTAATTATTACCACTTTCCAATATGCTCATCTGATGAATGGCTATTGGGTTTAGTCTAACAAGACGTTTGCTCTGTGGCATACCTTGTTCGATGAATACAGCATTGAGATTCTCCATATTCGACAAGCAGATAAGTTCATTGATAGTAGCATAATCACGAATATTGCCTGTCAGTTCGGGGTTGGCTTCCCTCCATTGTTTTGCTGTCATACCAAACATCGCCACATTCAGTACGTCAGCTTCGTTTGCATAAATAATATTTGCTTGTACCGGTGTAACTTCTTGCGGGATAAGGTTTTGCTTTATGGCATCAGTATATATTCGGTAATTGATTTTAGACAATTCACGTTTTGCCGACCAACCGAGTTGCTGGTGTTCTTCGTTCTTTAATCTTTGAAACTCTTTGACGATATACAATTCAAATTCGACGGAAATCCAACTCGCAAATTTGAATGCGATGTCCTTATGAGCGTAGGTTCCTCCGTAACGGCCCGATTTTGAGATTATGCCTATTGCATTTGTCGTGTTAATCCATTTTGTTGGCGACAAGGTAAAGGCGTTCAGTCCGGCTTCCTTTTTAAACCCCTCGAATTCGAGGGGTTTAAAATTCGGGTTGTATAAACTTTCCCAAATTCCAAGATATTCAATGGTATTTCGGTTTCGTAACCAATTCCCGATAACGGCAGTTGGGTCATTACTTTTGTATTTTGCTATGTCTGTCAAGTTAATATAGTCATTTTCATTGACTGATATAATTGTAACGCTTGTATCTTTTACAGTAATCTTTGCCATTATGGTTATGCTTTGGTTTTTAGTTGTAAAGGTAACCATAATTCAAAAGATTATCTTCTTCCCAATGGATAATTTGCAAAGATGAAATACAACAATTCGATCATTGGTATTGTCTTTCCCGACAATTATTTTAATTCTATATTAGAAAGAATTATTGAATAGCATTGTATTTCAAGTATCTGAAATTCAATTTGTTAATAAATTATTATCTTTGATTCTCAAATAATTTGCTAAAAGTTTATTCTTCAAACGACTGTATCGAGCCGTCGGAAATCTAAAATATATTGAAATAGAGATATTGCCGATTTTTCTTCGATTATTCCGCTGTTTTTCGATAACTTTGCGCCGAAACATAATCAAATAACAAGTGTCATTATTCGAGCTTTTTGTTTTGGCTGTCGGGTTATGCATGGACAGCTTTGCCGTGTCGTTGACATCGGGTGTCCTTTTGAAGCCTTTTACGTTATCCCGTGTTTTGAAGATAGCCGCTTTTATGGCGGTTTTTCAAGGAGCAATGCCGCTTATCGGTTGGTTTTTGGGCATTGGGTTTAAGAATTATATAGAAGCCTACGATCATTGGGTAGCATTCGGTGTTTTACTCTTTTTGGGAGTGAAAATGATTTATGAAGGCTGGCCCCGGAAAGGAGAGTCCGAACCCTGTTGCATCGATCCTGCCGATACGCGCACGTTGGTAGGTCTTTCGTTGGCTACGAGTATCGATGCTTTGGCCGTGGGTATTTCGTTTGCGTTTCTCAACATGACGATGATTGCACCCACAATAGTTATTGCCGGTGTCACATTTGCCTTTTCTTTGGTCGGGGTTTATATCGGTCGTCAGTTCGGCCGCCGTATACATAACTTTGCCGAGGTCGTCGGGGGAGTTATCTTGATAGGGATAGGCGTGAAAATCTTGTTGGAACATTTGTTTTTTTAGGAGGTTATGGATAAAAGATATGCTCGTTCGTGGTGGGCGGTCGTTCTGTTTTTGGTCGTGTTTCTGTCGACAAGTGCCATACGTCGTTGCGGCAAGAACACATATCGATATGACGAGGGGCTGATATTCGGCACTTTTTACCACATAACCTATAAATATCCCGAATCGTTGTCCGAAGAAATCAAGAACCGGTTGTTACAATTCGACGCCTCGCTCTCTCCGTTTAACGATACTTCTATTATTTCGCGGGTTAATCGCAACGAACCGGTCGAGACCGACCGGTGGTTCGAACATGTTTTCAATGCTTCGCAGCATATATACACACGCACGGGTGGGACGTTCGACCCTACCGTATCTTCGCTTGTCAATGCATGGGGATTCGGTTTTAAAAAAGGGGTTATTCCCGATTCTGTTCAGGTCGATAGCCTGTTGCGGCAAGTGGGCATGAATAAATTGGCTCTTGAAAATCATCGGGTATTAAAGTCCGATACTTGTATTACTCTCAATTTTTCGGCCATAGCCAAAGGATATGCCTGCGATGTGATAGGACAGTTGTTGTCCGATAAGGGAATCGATGATTTTATGGTCGAAATAGGCGGTGAGGTATTCGCCCGTGGAAAAAATCCGGAAGGAAAAATGTGGCGGGTGGGTGTGAACCGTCCCACTATTGCCGATGGTGAAGCCGGAACGATCGAAGAAATCGTGCAGATAACCGATGCCGGATTGGCTACATCGGGTAATTATCGCAATTATCGTATGGTGGACGGAAAACGGATTGCACATACGATAGACCCCGTAATAGGTTATCCGGTACAACACACGTTGTTGAGTGCGACGGTAATGGCTCCCGACTGTATGACTGCCGATGCATATGCTACCGCTTTTATGGTTATGGGATTGGAACGCAGTAAGGCATTGGTCGATTCTTTGCCGGGGGTCGAGGCTCTGTTTCTCTATCAAAACGGTAGCGATACTACCCGGATAGATTATTGGGCAACGCCCGGAATGCGGGAAAAGATAGAGCGGTAGAATAATCTCTTGAAGCCATGAAAAAGCAGATAAAAGAAATACCCTCGATACTCTTCCTTATGATTTCTTTTGGAATAGCCATTCGGGTAATGACCGGAGGAAAGGAAGAAGTCCCTCTGCACTGGAATGTCCGGGGCGAGATAGATTCGTGGGGCGACACGTGGACGATCGTTCTTCTTCCTGTCATCGCTTTGGCGTTGTATGGATTACTCACCCTTTTGCAACGTTGGCCTCAATGGTGTAACTATCCCTGCAAAATAACCGATAAGGCAGGCGCATATAAACTCATGTCGGGTATGATAGGTCATATTAAGAACCTCGTTATGCTGCTCTTTCTCTATATTACGCTGTCTGTGGCGCAAATCATAGAGCTGAGTACCTGTGTGTTGCTACTTATCGCTCTTGCCATACCGTTCATAATTATTGTTATGTCCAAAAAATTCGAACGGTTTTCTTGAAACCGATTGCCGATGATTGTTGCTTCTTTTTGATTCGGTTGTCTTGTGTGTGACGGGAGAAGCGAAAGATGTTGTAGGTTGCATAACAGATAACATCTGGGTA
>ERZ773155.1331-NODE-1331-length-21193-cov-9.366875_pt1 | contig 21193 bp, 20 predicted proteins | sample MGYA00511262_ERZ773155 | MGnify/ENA primary metagenome ERZ773155 (study PRJEB29015, sample SAMEA2737828) | human gut metagenome | biome: human gut; feature: human-associated habitat; material: faeces | place: China | collected 2012 ... | reverse complement strand
GGACAAAACCAAAATCAAGACCACCTTCCAGATGGACATCCCCCACTGGAGGGAGTCCATGATCTACTGCCTGAAACAACTCGCCGAATAATCCAATCACTATGCAACGCACTATCCTCATCACGGGCGGCGCGGGCTTCATCGGCTCGCATGTGGTCCGTCTTTTCGTGACCAAATACCCCGATTACCGGATCGTCAACCTCGACAAGCTGACCTATGCTGGCAACCTCGCCAACCTTCGAGACATCGAGGAGCGGCCGAACTACACTTTCGTCAAGGGCGACATCTGCGACTTCGAGACGATGCGTGAACTGTTCCGGCAGTATGGCATCGACGGGGTGATCCACCTCGCGGCCGAAAGCCATGTGGACCGCTCGATCAGGGATCCGTTCACTTTCGCGCGTACGAACGTCATGGGCACGCTGTCGCTGCTCGAAGCGGCGCGGGAGTACTGGAACGGAGAGTGGGACGGGAAGCTGTTCTACCATATCTCCACCGACGAGGTGTACGGCGCGCTGGAGCTTACCCGCCCTGCAGGCGATCCCGCGGGCGGGGAGAGCGGCGGAGGTCCTTTCGGCGAGGAGTTCTTCACCGAAGAGACGAAGTACGATCCGCACAGCCCCTACTCGGCCTCGAAAGCCTCGTCCGACCACTTCGTACGGGCCTACCACGACACATACGGCATGCCGACGCTGGTGACCAACTGCTCGAACAACTACGGTCCGTATCAGTTTCCGGAGAAGCTGATCCCGCTTTTCATCAACAACATCCGCCGCGGAAGACCGCTGCCGGTGTACGGCCGCGGGGAAAATGTCCGCGACTGGTTGTACGTCGAGGACCATGCACGGGCCATCGACGTAATCTTCCACAAGGGCAAGGTCGCCGACACGTACAACATCGGAGGTTTCAACGAATGGAAGAACATCGACCTGATACGGGTCATCGTCAGAACCGTGGACCGGCTGCTGGGCAATCCCGAAGGGACATCGGAGAAACTGATTACGTACGTCACCGACCGTGCGGGCCACGACCTGAGATACGCCATCGACTCGCGCAAACTCAAGCGGGAACTGGGCTGGCAGCCCAGCCTGCAGTTTGAGGAAGGAATCGAGAAAACTGTCCACTGGTACCTCCAAAACCAATCGTGGATGGACGACATTACCTCAGGCGAGTATGAAAAATACTACCGGAGTATGTATAAGGGAAGATAAATGACCCGTGACGAGAAAATATATTTTTCCTTACTAAGGATAGGATTGGGAACTGAAAGCCCGAGAGAAATTTTACCGGAATTGGCTAAACTCCAATGGGGTGAAATTTATCGTTTGGCTGTCCGGCAGGGGACGGGGGCATTGATCTGGGATGCTTTGCGGCAATTGCATGCAATGGAATATTTACCATTGTCTTTGCGTGTGCAATGGGCCTATAATGTCGAACAAATTGAAGATCGTTATCGAAAACAGGAAAAAGTATTGGCTGGATTGTCAAAATTCTATGCTTCCCATTCCATTTCGCTGATGCTCTTGAAAGGGTATGGACTGAGCTTTTGCTATCCGTGCCCCGAACATCGGGAATGTGGCGATATCGATATCTGGCTTTTTGGTCGACAGCGTGAAGCGGACGAGTTGTTATGTCGTGAATGGGGAATTCGGATCGATGAAGACAAACACCATCATACAGTTTTTCTCATCGACGGAATTATGGTCGAAAATCATTACGACTTTCTGAATGTTCATGCCCATGCATCGAATCGTGAGATCGAGCAGTTGCTGAGGACCTATGCCGAAATCCATGGTGAAACGATCTGTCTGAAAGATACGGAAATTCATCTTCCGTCACCCTCTTTCAATGCATTATTTCTGTTACGGCATGCCGCAGCACATTTCGCTGCAGCGGAGATTGGGATGAGGCATATAGCCGATTGGGGCATGTTCATCCTCCGTTACTGTGATAAGATTGATTGGACGGAGCTTTATGCGACGGCCCGCCGGATGAACATGCATCGATTTCTGAATTGTATAAATGCTATTTCAATAAATAACATAGGGGTAGATGCGAAACTATTTCCTTCGTTCGAACGTGATTTAAAACTCGAAGAACGGGTTTTAAATGATATTTTGCATCCTGAGTTCAGCGAGAAATTTCCTGAAAAAGGTTTTATCCGGATAATGCGGTTTAAATTCCGTCGTTGGTTGGCGAATCGTTGGAAACACCGGATCGTTTACCGGGAAGGTTTGATACATACGTTTTTCAGGCAGGTATACAGCCATCTGTTAAAGCCTAAGTCCATAGCGCATTAGGTCGTGGACACTGTTTTGGGTGTAATGATATGTTTATTATGAAATGGCTACTTCTTTGGGCGGTATTCCTCGCTCTGTTTTATAATTTCCTGTGGTGGGTTATCCGCCGGACGCCGGTGACCAAAGACGATGAGAAAGAGGGCTGGATAGATTGAAATGATAATATCGTACTAAATTATGATATATCAAGTGTTTCTAATTATTCCAATTTTTTGTACTTTTGCAATGGTTATTTGAAGTAAAGAAAATTAGTGCTAGATACTGACAAAAAACCGTTGCCTTCTCGTCACCTGTTATTTATATAAAAACTGTAACGATCCGATAAATCGAATCGTTACGGCTGTTTAATCCCGCTCTCGGAAGAACTTGGACAAAAATCAATTTATCGTCATGCTTGACACACTGCTTAACCGTCGATTGTCGGATGCGGAGTGCACAGCCTTTCATGCGGCTTATGAAAAGTTCATCGACCTGCTGCACGGTCTTACGGCTCAATCCTGTAAATCGCCCCTTGACCTGCTGCACGAACTTGCCCGCCTCCAATCCCGCCTGATGCGGTTGCAAGCGCGGATTGTTTGAGAAGGAATCTCCGCAAGCGTCGCTGCTCAAATCGGAGCTTCTGCTGACGAATTTCGAGATCCGTTTAGTCTTTACCCGGCTTCGTTATCCGTCCATCGCCGCCCCGGTATCGGTCGAAGTCCCTAAATCGCCGCTGTTCCTCTCCGAACAATTCACGCCTACGGATATCATGGAACTGAAAACGGCACTGCATCTCTCTGGAGCCATACGCCGCATCGACGGCACGCGGATCGATCTGGCGACACTCGTCGATGTGCTTTCCAGAACTTTCAATGTCCGGATCAATAATCCGGAACAGTGCCACCATACGCTCATCAACCGCAAGTTGCGGGACGCATTTTCTTGACATCTTGCGTAACAATCAGATAGAATATAACCGTTGATAGCTGGAACGCCTAAGTAGAGAAAAAGCAAATGAGAGAATTCTCATTTGCTTTTTTATCGGCTATTTTTTATCTTTGCATAAGAGTCTTTGAAAAGCTAATGAATGCAAAGGACACGGCCTTCAGAGTTAACAAATCATTACCTCGACTTTTGTCATATACTGTCTATCATATAGTTAGATTAGATTAGCACTTTTGGGGGCAAATGTATTCTCCGTTCTTTTGCTTAAAAAAGTTAATGCTTTATAATATGGAAAGTAGTTATAAATTCTCGTTTCGTTTTGAATGTCATTAATTTCTAATAAGTCCGTTTTTAAGTTTTCAATAGTATACTCTGGGTTCTCTAAATTTATAGATAACTTGCAATTATATAAATAATTCTTAATAGAATTAAGCGCGACTATATCAAATTTTCTCTTGATCTTAGTTGCATATATTGATTTGTAAAGGGCATCAAATGATTGTAGCAAGTTCTTAACCTGTCTAGAAGAACAATTATCTTTCTGATAGTGCTTCATAAGCAATATCAATTCAGATGCTTTGGAGTGCCTGCTAATACATTTTTCTTGATATTTCGTAATCTGTTCTTTGTATAATCCTTTATCGAAACTTGAATTAAACATGAAATTATATCTGTTGAAGGTTTCCTTGAGAGAACTTTCTGAAAACTCAATTTCATCAACAGAATGCTTTTTAAAATTCAAACTATAGTTCCTTCCGATAATCGGATCATAGAACATTTTAACAAGTAATAAATTGCATTTATCTAATAGAGCTGAATAAATGTCTTTAAGATCTTTGTTTTCTACTTTTTTGCGGTTTTCTAATTCTTCCCGAAGTATGACGAGTATTTCTCGGTTGTCATTATCGGCGATTAGGAAATGATCAATTGAGGCTAATTTAAGAACAATTGATATAAAATCGGATAAGAATTCATTATTTATATTCTTATCATCCGATTTAAATGCGCTAAAGAAGAATTCTTCGTCAGAATTCTTAATTTTATCTTCGATATTAATTAGAAACCCTACATAGTGTTTTAGGATACATTTGAGCCCCAAACTTAGATCTGAAAACCGTTGAGTAAAATAAGTATCGATATTGCCTATTTCCATAGCAATATCGGCTTCAAAAGCATCCAAAGCTTTTCTATAGTTCGGATCAAATATATACTCTCCGGATAAAACTGCCTTTGAAAGAAGAATAAATACAGATTTGTAATATTCATCTATACGGGCACTACCTTCTAGCTGAATATTAATATCTTCCTCACTATATTTTTTTAGGTTGGCAGTTGAAAAAGTTGAAATATATAATTCTCGTGCCTGTTTAATGAACAAGCTCATTATTTATATGATAAAATATTTATCGCTATTTATAATCAAATTATCCGGAATAGAAATGCTCCCCTTGTTTATTTGACGAGCATAACTATAAGTTGTACGCCAACAACTCCATTTGTGAGATAAGTCTACTAAATCAAATGCAGAATACAATACAAGTCGATTATTAATCTTCCTTAGTGCATCAACAGATTCATTAATTTGTTCAATTATTGTCGGAGATAATTTATCCTCGTTGTTTTCTGTTGAAACTTCTTGAATCTTTAGCTCTTTATCTGATATGCAATATTTTCCTATAGCTGATTGATTCATCTTATTGTAGATATCGCTCTCAACAGGGCCAAAGGGCATAGCTACAAACTTATTAAACGTTCCTAATAAATTATGATCTTCGTTATTGGCATTTACTGCTGATGCAAAAAACAATAATTTGATTACTTTGAGCTTTGTAAATGAATAATGAAATGAATTGTCATTTTTTATTGATTTATACCAATCAATAAAACAATCCATTAAATACTCAAATGCTAATTCTTTTGTTGTCATAGCGCGGATATATTTCCCTTAGTATATACAAATATAGTACATTATTCTCACAATCAGCCTATATTCTGAAAAATTAAATCTGAATTCGGTTTATTAGTGTGGTAATGGTAAAAAGCGCACAGTTTTTACGTTTGTGTGCGTAAAACTGTGCGCTTTTTCTGTAATTGATTGATAATCAATCTTTACTGCGGAGAGAGAGGGATTCGAACCCCCGGTACAGTTGCCCGTACACCGCATTTCGAGTGCGGCCCGATCGACCACTCCGGCATCTCTCCAATCTCCCGGACGAAAAACCTTTCGTTTGGGACTGCAAATATAGACATATTTTTTATTTCTCGGCATTTTCGTGCGAAAAAAAATTCAGTCCGCAGGAAAAAATGCGGCTATAGCGGTTCGTTTTGATGCTTTTGCCAAATAATTTCTATCTTTGTATCAGGCGGACAAGTGCAGTATTGCTGCGCTCCGGCCGTTTATATGGTGAAAACGATACTAAAAGCGGTATGGTTTTCGTTTATTGGAAAAGAACTAACGCAAACACCATGTGCGCTATGAAAAAGTTGAATATTTTAATTGGAACCCTTATCCTGTCTGCAGGATTGGCCGGCTGTTCGTCGAGCTACTATGCGTCGTCGGGGTATGCCAACGACGATTTGTATGCTCTGCACGATAAAACGGCCATCGCCCGCAAGCAGCAGGCCGCTGCCGAAGCCCGCAAGGCCGAGGCCGAGGCGCGCCGCGCCGAGTGGGAGGCGAAGATCGCCGAAGCGCAGGCTTTGGCTGCGGAGAACGGTTATTACGACGAGTCGAGTTCGAACCCTTACAACGATATTCTGGCCGATACGTACGAGAGTGCCTATGCGCGCCGTCTGAGGGGATTCGAGTCGCCGACCTACCGGATGCCGTCGAGTTACTACAACTTCCGCTACGGCAGTTCGTTCACCTATGCCACGGCGTATGATCCGGCTTTCTACAACATCATCATTTCCGGCGACGAGGTCTGGGTCGAGCCCAAATACATAACCTCGATGTTCGGAACATGGGGCGGCACGCCTTACGGCGGCTGGTATTTCGGCTGGAACTACTCGCCCTCGTGGTGGGGCTATCCCAGCTACGCATGGGGCGGCTGGAACTGGGGCTTCGGCTTCACTTGGTATGATCCGTGGTGGGGTCCCGGATGGCATCCCTACTGGGGACCCGGTTGGGGGCCCGGATGGGGCGGCGGCTGGCATGGACATCACCATGCGGGATACAGGCCCCGCAACTATTACGGCAATCCCGGCGGACGCGGCAGGAGCTACACTCCCGGCCGAAGCACTTCGGGGGCGCGGTACGGCAACGGAGGTTATGCCGGCGGTTCGCGCGGCGGCCGCAACGGCTCATACAGCACCAGCTACGGCAGCCGCAACGGCGACAGTCCGTTCAGCAGCGGCTCGCGCGGCAGCAGTTACAACAACCGGGGCAGCAGTTACAACAACCGGGGCAGCAGTTACAATAACCGCGGCAGCAGTTACAATAACCGCGGCAACAGCTATAACAGCGGCTCGCGGAGCGATTTCAATAGCGGTTCGCGCGGCAGCAGCTACAACGACCGCGGCAGTTCGAGCAGCGGCAGCAGCTTCAACAGCGGCGGTTCGCGGGGCGGCAGCTCCGGCGGCGGTTACAGCGGCGGCGGCTCGCGCGGCGGCAGTTCGGGCGGCGGAGGACGCGGTTATGGCAGTCGGTAGCAACTAAAACGGAGAGAATTATGAAAAGCATGAAAATAGTGGCATTGTGCGCGGCCTTCGTTGCTGCGGCGCCTTTGCAGGCGCAAAATACGGGTCTCGAATTCGGCGGTTCGGTGCTGAACCACGACATGTTGTGGGCTACCGATCTGGCGCAGCTTTCGCAGACGCACGTTTTCGGCACGGCCCGCGTGATGGGTATGGGCGGGGCTTTCACCTCACTGGGCGCCGACTTGTCGTCGATGTCGCTCAACCCGGCGGGACTGGGCATGTACCGCCGCAACGAGATTTCGCTCACGCCGCTCGTGCCCATGGCGAAGGCATCGACCGCGGGAACGGCCTCGTGGAAGGGAAACAGCAAATCGCAGTTCGCATTCGCTAATGTGGGCGTCGCCCTGAACGTCTTCGAGAGTTCGAGAAGTTCCCTGACCAGCCTGACGCTCGGTATCGGCATGAACCGCATCGCGGATTTCAACAGCCGCTACTCGTTTTCGTCGGAATCGCGCTACGATCCCGACCGGCCCGACCGGCAGATGCCGACGATCGCCGATATCTTTTCGCAGCAGATGAATAATTTCGGCGTAAGGCCCGACCGCGAGGCCGAGGGCGGAGGCCCGAACGGACCGGTTCCCGTCGATGCGTGGAATCCCAATGTCTGGCCGGCCATATTGGCCTACGACGCCTATATGCTGGGGAACTACGGAACGGTGAAGGACCCGATCTGGGCGGTGGAGCGTATCGGCCGCAACGCCTCGGTGCTGCATTCGATGGATGTGGTGAATTCGGGTTCGATCAACGAGTTCACGATTTCAATGGGCGGCAATATCAACAATATCCTCTACTTCGGCGCGTCGATCGGCATTCAGAGCGTACATAAGAAACTGGGCGTGACCTATCAGGAGGAATACGGCTATTTCAATACGGACGGCATCGGACACGACGGCAGCGGCAATGCGCTCGCCGAGCAGCTCGACGTGATGAATCTCTATCAGGAGATGGAGATGAACGGCAGCGGCGTGAATTTCAAGCTGGGCTTCACCGCACGGCCCCTGACCGGCCTGCGTGTCGGCGTGGCTTTCCATACGCCGACCTACTATTCGCTCGACTATTCCTATCGGGCCGATATCTTTTCGGATATCAGGAATAATGCCGACAACAAGGTGGCTACGGTGGGAAACGCTACGCCACGGGCCAACAACAGCGGCGGCAACAGCTGGGATTTCACCTCGCCGGCACGCCTGATGTTCGGCGCTTCGTATACGTTCGGCACCTTCGCCATCGTGTCGATCGATTACGAGCGCGACTGGTACAACGGGATCCGCGTGAAGAACGTTCCGCAGTATAACTACTTCTCCGAAGAGGACTACAAGGCGGAGTTCAAGCATAATTTCCAAGGCACGAACTCGATCCGTGCGGGCGTCGAGGTCAAGCCGCTGCCGATTCTGGCCCTGCGCGTGGGCGGCGGTTATACCGATTCGATGCTCAAGGAGCGGGATTTCTATGTGAACGACGCCTATACCAGCATGCCGACGACCTATGAGAGCTACTATTTCTCTGCCGGCGCCGGCGTGAACCTCGGACGCAACACGACGCTGGATCTGGCCTATCAGTATGTCACCAACAAGCAGACGCAGTACCAGCTCTTCTTCAGCAGGCCCGAAAACGGCGGCGACATGGAGACGTGGAGCGGTCTGTACGACACCTCTCTGAAGCGTCACTATCTGGCCGCGACGCTCAGCTTCCGTTTCTGATGCGGCCGTTTCGTCAATATAAAGGTCCGTCCCGGTGACGGACCTTTGTTTTTTTATTATATTTGCAGGCTGAAACAAAATCAAAAATAAAGATATATGGCAAAGGAACTCAAGGACCTCACCAAGTCGGACGAGAACTACTCGCAGTGGTACAACGATCTGGTCGTGAAGGCGGGGCTGGCCGAGAATTCGGCCGTACGCGGTTGTATGGTCATCAAACCCTATGGCTATGCCATCTGGGAGAAGATGCACGATGCGCTGGACAAGATGTTTAAGGATACGGGGCATCAGAACGCCTATTTCCCGCTGTTCATCCCCAAATCGTTCTTCTCGAAAGAGGCCCACCACGTCGAGGGCTTTGCCAAGGAGTGCGCCGTGGTGACGCACTACCGTCTGAAGAACGATCCCGAAGGCAAGGGCGTTGTCGTCGATCCCGACGCCAAGCTCGAAGAGGAGCTGATCGTGCGTCCGACCTCGGAGACGATCATCTGGAATACCTATAAGAATTGGATTCAGTCGTACCGCGACCTGCCGATCTTGTGCAACCAGTGGGCGAACGTCGTGCGCTGGGAGATGCGTACGCGCCTGTTCCTGCGCACCGCCGAATTCCTGTGGCAGGAGGGCCACACGGCGCACGCCACGCGCGAGGAGGCTGTCGAGGAGGCCGAAAAGATGATTCATGTCTACCAACGGTTCGCCGAAGAGTGGATGTCGCTGCCGGTGGTGGTGGGCCACAAGTCGCCCAACGAGCGTTTCGCCGGAGCTGAAGATACGCTTACGATCGAGGCGCTGATGCAGGACGGCAAGGCGCTGCAGAGCGGCACGTCGCACTTCCTCGGCCAGAATTTCGCCAAGGCGTTCGACGTGCAGTACGTCAACAAGGAGGGCAAGCTCGAATACGTGTGGGCGACCTCGTGGGGCGTCTCGACCCGTCTGATGGGTGCGCTGATCATGGCCCATTCGGACAACAACGGTCTGGTTCTGCCTCCGAAACTCGCCCCGATCCAGGTGGTGATGGTGCCGATCTACAAGACCCCCGAGCAGCTCGCCGAGATCTGCGCCCGCTTCGGGGCGATTGCCGCAGAGCTGCGCGACAAAGGCATCAGCGTGAAGATCGACGACCGGGACAATGTGCGTCCGGGATTCAAGTTCGCCGAGTACGAACTCAAGGGCGTGCCCGTGCGGCTGGCCATGGGCGGACGCGATCTGGAGAACGGCACGATCGAGCTGGTGCGCCGCGACACGCTTGAGAAGCAGACCGTTTCGCAGGAGGGGCTTGTGGAACGTATCGAGGGGCTGATGGCCGAGATTCAGGAAAACATCTATAAAAAGGCGCTCGCCTACCGCGAGTCGATGATTACGAAGGTCGACACGTGGGAGGAGTTCAAGCGGGTGCTCGACGAGAAGGGGGGCTTCCTTTCGGCGCACTGGGACGGCACGGTGGAGACCGAGGTGGCGATCAAGGAGGCCACGAAGGCCACGATCCGCTGCATTCCGGTCGATGCAGTCGACGAAGAGGGCGTCTGCGTCTTCTCCGGCAGGCCGTCGCATCGTCGGGTGCTGTTCGCCCGCAGCTATTGATTTTCGATTTTATAGGGCATTTTTGCACTTGCTCTCGTGTGGCGCAAATGGGACGTACCTCAAGTACTACCCATCTGCGCCGCACTTCGGTTAAGCGCAAACCTGCTCCTCTGAAATCAAAAATAGCTTGGAGCCGCATTTCGGTTAAATTCAGTTTCGTGATAATCGAAAAAAAAGCGTATTTTTGAATTTCAATCTTTTGAGCCTATGTTCAGCGAAGCGGAAATCCGGAAACGTAAAATCTACCGCGTGACCTTTGTGGGGTTCGTGGTCAACCTGGTGCTGTCTGTGCTGAAACTTGCCGCCGGAATCGTCGGGCGGAGCGGAGCGATGGTGGCCGATGCCGTCCATTCGTTCTCCGACCTGGCGACGGATGTGGTGGTGATCGCCTTCGCGCGGATTTCCGCCAAGCCCCGGGACGACGGCCACGATTACGGCCACGGGAAGTACGAAACCCTCGCCACGATCATCATAAGCCTCGCGCTGGGGATCGTGGGGGCCGGGATTCTTGCCGGCAGCATCCGCGACATCCGCATCGTGGTCGACGGCGGGCTGCTGCCCCGGCCGGGGCTGGTGGCCCTCGTGGCGGCCGGGGTGTCGATCGTCGTCAAGGAGATTCTCTACCGCTACACCGTCCGTGAAGGCCGTGCGGTCGACAGCCCGAGCGTCGTGGCCAATGCCTGGCATCACCGCAGCGACGCCCTGTCGTCGCTGGGGACGCTCGTCGGCATCGCCTGCGCCTATTTTCTGGGCCAGAAGTGGCGTATCGCCGACCCCATCGCGGCGCTCGTCGTGGCGGTGTTCATCTTCAAGGTGGCCTTCGATCTGGTCCGCACGGGGCTGAACGAGCTGCTGGAGCGTTCGCTTCCGGCCGATGTGGAGGAGGAGATTCTGCGCATCGTGACGGCCGATCCCGAGGTGTGTCAGCCGCACAACCTGCGGACCCGCCGCATCGGGGCCGCGATTGCCGTCGAAGTGCACGTCCGCATGGACGGGGCGATGACCGTGGCGCGCTCCCACGCCCTGACGGTCGACATCGAACGCCGCCTGCGCGCCCGCTTCGGCGAGGGCACGATGATCGCCATTCATGTGGAGCCGCTGAAATAGCGGGGCGCGGCCGGGCGGAATCTCATCGGCCGCTTTTGCCGGTTCGCCGGAGGCGCGGGCCTTCATTTTGTCCGCATACGGGATGTTTCTGGCACGGATTTTGTTTGTTTTGGGCGGAAAAAATGTGCCGGAATATTGCCGGCGGAGTAGAAAAATTTGGTATTTTCGGAAAAAGTGCTTATCTTGTCAACGTAAAGCCTCCGAAAATTCCGATGTTTTCAAGGCCCGAACAAGGAATTGTAACGACATCAGACAACTAAAAAAGGATCGCCTATCGGGAAAGAAATCTACTCTTAGTAACTAATTAGGAGACAAGAGTATGAACGTGCAAGTATTAAGTGACCAGGTATTGCTTAATCACTACCTTTCAGGTGACCGTAGTGCCATATCCAAACTCATCGAACGCCATAGCCGCAGGGTGAAGGATTACATCCACATGATGGTCAAGGACCGTGATGTGGCCGATGACATTTTCCAGGAGACGTTTATCAAAGCCGTCCGTGTGATCGACGAAGGCCGTTATACCGATAACGGAAAGTTCCTTTCGTGGATTCTGCGCATCGCGCACAACCAGGTGATCGACCACTTCCGCGCACAGCGGCAGAACAAATCCGTGAGCGAAGCCGAAGCCGGCTACGACGTGCTCGGGACGCTGAAGTTGTCCGAGCGTACGGTTGAGGATTCGATGGTCTGCGAGCAGATCGAACGCGACGTGCGCGCGCTGGTCGAACTGCTGCCCTCCGAGCAGCGCGAGGTGGTGATCATGCGTTACTTCTCGGGCTTGAGCTTCAAGGAGATCGCCGAACAGACCGACGTGAGCATCAACACGGCGCTGGGGCGCATGCGCTATGCGCTGATCAACCTGCGGCGGATGATCAAAGAAAAAAATCTGATCTTGAGCTGACCCCGCACAATATTCCCGAATGGATTGCGTTATATAAATGCAAGCAAGTTAAAACCAAAGCCTATGGAGGATATTGACAAAAACGAGGTTTCAGACAACGGCATCTCCGAGGACGAAGACTTGATGATGCGGGAAGTGATACAAGGTGACGCTGATTTATGTTATCTGCACCACTATCTCTCGGAAGTCTTCCGAAAAGGGGATAATTTTTAAGGGTTAATTTTTGATGGGGAAGGGCGCCGGGAGGCGCCCTTCATTTTAGGGCTTTCTGGCCCGCTTTTTGTTCCTCGTCTCTAAAATTGACCGACTATGAAATTGAGTAACGCAAGTTTGCGGGTCTGGGACTACGGCAAGTGTTTCCGTTTTTATGCCTGTGAAGCTCTTGCCGCAAAGGGTGTCGGGTTTGTCGATCGCCCGTCCGACATGCCCGGTTGGGGAGTGCGGGCCGTTCGTTTGAGAGCCCCGGAAGAGAGTCAGATCGAACTTTTCACCTCTTTTGGAATAATCCCATGACACGGATACGGATCAAACGGGTTTACGAAGCGCCGGCGCCGGACGACGGCTGCCGCGTGCTGGTCGACAGGCTCTGGCCGCGGGGCGTACGCAGAGACGCCCTGCATTGCGACGTCTGGGCCAGGGACCTTGCGCCTTCGGCCGGACTGCGCAGCTGGTATCACGCCGACCCCGGGGACCGCTGGGAGGAGTTCCGCCGCCGGTACGCCGACGAGCTGCGTGCGTCGCAGGCCGTGCGGGAGTTCGTCCGCGGAATCGAAGGTGCGGACACGGTGACGCTGCTCTACGCCTCGAAAAATGCGGCGGAGAACCATGCGCTCATCCTGCAGGAGTATTTGCAGAGAGCTGCCGGAGGGGCTACAACCGCGTGATCTTCGCGATTTTCGCCTCGCCCTGCCCCGGCAGCGGCTGGAAGACGATGATTTCGGCCTCGTAGGTTTCGGGGCCGGGCGTCGCGGTTTTCGCCGTGCAGATGAAGCGGTAGTTGGTTCCCGCCACGACCTGTGTGGCGACGCTCTCCGGGGTGTAGCTTACGCCGGTCATGCCGGCCGTCGCCCGGCGGAACAGTTCGCGATCGGACGCTTCGAGAGGCCGCTGCCCGGTATAGCCGCCGCACAAAATCGTTTTTTCCTGTTGCTTTTCGGTCCGTTTTTCCGGACTTCCGCATGCGGTCAGCAGCATGGCCGCAAGTGCTGCAATCGTTAATTTCAACATCGTCAGGGCGTTTTAGGTGCGAAAATTACTGATTTTCCGCCGAAAAGCCAAATAAACCGCGTGCAGGTGCCCGGACGCCGCGGTTCCGGGCCTGGACGTTTCGGTGTTTTAAGGTTCGGCGTGCTATATATGATACGTGTGTTTTTGTGTTTTATGTCCAATTTTGCACCGTTAATTGTCTGAAATGGCGACGGGAACAGACTTTTGGGCCGGTTCGGACATGTGCAAACACGAATCAATTTGTGTGTCTATGAATATGAATAAGAAGATCCTTCCGGCGCTTCTTTTGGCCGTGTGCTGCTGGGCCGGAGCGTCGGCGCAGCAGGTGGCTGTGAAGACCAATCTGCTTTACTGGGCTGCCGCGACTCCGAATGTCGGGGCCGAGGTGGCCGTCGGGAAGCATTCCACGCTGGGATTCTCGGCCAACTACAACCCCTGGACCATCGGTTCGGACAATAAGATCCAGCATTGGTTCATCCGCCCCGAGTACCGTTACTGGGTGACCGAGAAGTATACGCGCCTCTTTTTCGGGGTGCACGCCATCGGCGGCAAGTTCGAGGTCGGCGGCTTCAAGCTTCCGTTCATCGGCGACAAGGTATTCAAGGGGTTGCAGACCAACTATTACAAAGGTTCGTTCGTCGGCGCAGGCATCAGCATCGGTTACCAGTTTTACGTCAGCCCCCACTGGAACCTCGAACTTTCGGCCGGCGCCGGACTGGCCCGCCTGAGCTACCATGCCGAGCCGGTCAGCGGCCCGAAGCGCAGTTCCTACGTCGACTCCAAGCGTTTCCTGCCGATCCCCACCGAGATCGGCGTAACGTTCGTCTACCTGTTCAACTCCAAGAAATAAACGATGCGTCCCATGAAAAAATACTGCTTCCTTTTCGTATTTCTCGTTGCGGCGCTTTCGCTCCGCGCCCAGATCGTGGGCGATGTCGCCGTGACGCGCAAGGTGCTGGCCGAACGCGGCGGCGAGCTGCACATGGTGCTGGAAATATCGGTGTCGCGCAAGGCCGTGACCCGCTCGCAGAGCTGGACGATCCTGCCCGAGCTGAGCACCCCCGACCGCAAGTCGGTGAAACTCTTTCCCCACATCCTCATCAACGGCCGCTATCAGCAGCACATGCAGGAGCGCCGCCGCCGTCTTTCCGGCGCCTACTGGGCCGAGCGGCAGCCCTATATGACGATCAATGCCGATAAAAAGACCGATCAGGTGTTCCGTTACGAGATGAAGGTGCCCTACGAGAGCTGGATGGCCGGCGCCACGCTGGTGCTGCGCCAGGTTCAGACCTCGCCCGGCGGCGTCAGGCGGGTCTTTACGGTCGATGTGAACGGTGCGGTGGACGTTTCCCGCAAGTAAATGCCTGCCCGGATGATGAAACAGCGCGAATGGATGGGGTATGCGGCGGCCGTTCTTGCCGCGGGCGCATTCCTGACCGGGTGCGGAAATATCCGCAAACTGGCCAAGAGCGATCCCGAAGTGGGGGTGCACCTCCCGGCCCGGTCGGCACAGAACCCCGTGGCGCAGGCCGCCGATACGGCCCGCACCCAGAAGATCATTACCTACCGCAAGCAGGACGGCACGGAGCTTTTCATTACGCCCGTGGACGTCGATTCGCTGTCGGGCGAGAAGATGATGTCGGTGGCCATCGACGAGGTGGTCATTTCGGCCTCGAACCGCCGCAATCTGGTGGAGCGCAACGGCAAGATCAACGTCGAGTTCGTCGTGTCGGTCCCGCAGGAATTGCAGGCCCGGAACTGGCAGCTGGTCGTCGATCCGCAGCTGCTCAAGGGGGCGGACACGCTGGCGTTCGATCCGCTGGTTTACAGCGGCGACCGCTTCAGGACGATGCAGCGGCGCGAATATGCGCGTTACGACGACTACCTCGGGCGGATCGTCGACAGCGCGGATTACTTCGAGCGGTTCGGCGACAAGAGAGCCTATTCCCGCTATATGGACCGCGTGGCGGAGCAGCGGACGAAGTATGCCGACGCCGAAGCCCGTCTGGAACGGATGACGCCCGAGGAGGCGATGTTCGACAGGCAGGTGGGATGGACAACGCGCGGGGAGCGTCGCCGGCAGTACGCCCGGCTGCGCCGCTACGTCACGGCGACCGACCGCAAGGTGCGGGAACGGACCTCCTACACGCCGGACGCCAGCGACAAGTTCGACCATCTGAACGACTATTTTGCGCCGCGTTACCGGCATGCCTATACGGGCGACGACGTGCTGCCCGGCGGCGGGATCTACACCCGCGTGCAGGGCGAATACCCGGTCGACGGGGGCCGTGAACGCGAGGCTTACATCCGTTCGCTGACGGAGAATCCGGGGCGCGTTTACGGCGAGGTCTATACGGCCGACGATGCCGGGATACGCACGCTGGCGGGCCGGCGGCTCGCCTACACGGGGCTGCGCCGTCCGGAGGTCGAAGGGCTGCTGCGCGAAACCGGAGACAGCGCCGCCCGTGAGAATTACCGCATCCGCAAGGAGTATGCCGCCGACCGTCTGGCGGCGCTGAACGCCCTCGATACGGCGGAGGTGCGGCGCGGCATGCTGCGCGAAGGAGAGCTGCGGCGCAATTACGAGCGGGCCGTGAACAGTCCTGCGGCTTTCGCGCGCCTGGTGCGCCATCCCTATTATGCCGACGCACGGCTCGACACGGTGATCTGCCGGCCCGACGGGCGGATCGACTATTATTACACCGAGCAGGTGCAGGCCGACGAAAACTCGTCGAAACTCTATCTCTGTCTGGCCGGGGAGGTCGAGGACCGGAGCGGCCGCACGCACCGGATCACCCGGTCGGACACGCTGACCTACAACGTGGCCTCGATGACCACGTTCCTCGACGAAACGACGCGCTACATGCAGCGCATCGTGCTGCGCGACGCCGAGGCCAACGCGCGCTTCTTCTTCACCTTCCCGTCGGGCAAATCGACCCTTGTGGACACGCTGACCGCAAATCGCCGTCAGATCGCCGCCGTGCGTTCGCTGACGCGCGGCCTGATGACCGATCCGGTCTACATCATCGACAGCATCACGCTCCGCGCCACGGCTTCGCCCGAGGGAACCTGGCAGGTCAACGAGCGGCTGGCCCGCGAACGCGCCGAGGCGCTGCGCCGGGTGCTCGTGTCGGAGTTCCGCACGCTGTACGACTCGCTTCGGGTGTCGGGCAGCTATACGCTCGACGAGAACGGACGGCAGGTGCTCGACAGGTCTGCCGGGGAGCAGCTTCCCGACCTGCCGAACCTGCTGCGCACGAAGTGGCTGGCCGAGGACTGGGACGAACTCTGCCGGCTGGTAGCTGCCGACACGCTGATCGCCGACAAGCAGGAGGTGTTGGCCATGATGAAATGGGAGGGCAATCCCGACACCCGCGAATGGCGTATCCGGATGAAATATCCCAAGGCTTACGAGCGTATGCGCCGGGTGATCTACCCGCAGATGCGCGCCGTGGATTTCCGGTTCAACCTCCACCGCCGCGGCATGAAGCAGGATACGGTCTACACGACCGAGGTCGATGCCGAGTACATGCATGCCGTGGAGCTGCTCAAAAAGCGGCGGTATGAGGAGGCGCTCACGATCCTGCGTCCCTACGAGGACCGCAATACGGCGCTGGCCTACATGTCGCTGGGGTACGATGCCGCGGCGTACCGCATTCTGCGCGCTGAGCCGAACGCCGCTTCGACGCCCGACATCCAGTACATGCTGGCCATCCTTGCGTCGCGTCTGGGCGACGAGGAGCAGGCCGTGACCTATTTCCTGCGCTCGGTGGAACTGCGCGAGAGCCTGAAGTTCCGCGGCAATCTCGATCCCGAAATCTCCCGTCTGATCCGCAAATACGGGTTGTTCCGGGAGGATTTCGAATAGATGCCGCCGGAGAGATGAAAACCGGGACGCTCCCTCGTGGGAGCGTCCCGGTTTTTTCGTCGCCGGACGTGTCAGCGGTCGCTGTGGAGGCAGTGGTGGGCGTTGCGGAGCTGGAGGGCCAGCGAGAAGGCTGTGATGCCGGCCAGGAGCAGCGTGATGCCGACCCAGACGATGACGGCCGTCGTGCCGATGACCAGCGGCTGGAACAGAATCCACAGTGAGCAGAGCAGCAGCAGCACGCCCGTGAAGATGGTCCAGCCCGAACCGGCGATCTCCAGGGCGCTCATGTCGCCGCCCAGTCCGATGGCGCTGAAACCGCGCATCATCAGCCAGAACCCGAGGAAGATGGGCAGCGTGGCGGCCGAAAGCCCGACGTTGAAGATCAGGATGATGCCGAGGATGATCTCGATGATCCCTCCGGCCATCATCCAGCCGCGGCCCGTGATGAAGTGTTTGTTGGCCGAGGAGAGCACGACCTCCAGGATGCCCGAAATCAGCATCAGCCATCCGAAGACGAGCGACATGCCCAGGTAGCTCTGGGCAGGGTAGACGAAAATCAGCACGCCGACCGCGAAGAGCGCGATGCCGATGATCAACAGCAGCCACCAGTAGCGGACGGCCTGTTTCGAATTTTCGATCAGTGAGGAAAAGTTGTTCATGGTATGAGGAATTTCTTCCTCTCGGAGCAATTTGCGTACCAGAGCCGTCGGGCCGCATACGCGGAAAAGGCCGGACAATCAGCCGGATGCCGGGCGGGGAAGCCGCGGGGCGCAGGGACGGGTTTCGGATTGACGCGGCGGGACCCTGATTAGCGGGGCAGGGTTCGGGTTGGCGGTCCGGGGCGGACTGGGTCGCCGGGATACGGTGGGGCGGGGAGAACCGTTTCGCCGATTTCGGGACGGAGATACCTGCTGTTTCGAAGCGCATCCGTCATGTTTTTCAAAGCGGAGAGCTGGAGCGCGAGGCGACTGTTTCCGAAATGGTTCGTCCGCTCATCTGGAAAGAGATCATATTTATATATAGTATATTTTATTCCATCCTTGTTTTTGGTTTGGCGGAGCAGTTTCGAAGCGGTCGCTCTGCCCGATTTCGCCGTCGGTCTGAAGTGCGAATCTGTTCTTAAAATGCGCATTTTGCAAGACTTTTTTATGCATTTAGAGCGTAATTGCTGATGATTTTTTTGCGAAAAATTAGTTAGGATAAAATCTTTTTATTATTTTTGCGACAGAGAGAATCCTCTTTCCTCGTCAAATCGCGAGGGGGGGGGGATTTTTCCTTGGCGCCGTTCTCGTGTCAAGTCGATAAAATCCCGAAAACTCGATAAGTAATTTTTCTGGAATCCGTCCAGGGTTTCATTTTGTAGATTGTATCGACTGTTTTAAGTATGGCATTTCATTATGCTTATCACATCCGAAAGCCAAACCGGGAAGCCGGTTCATTAAATCTCATCCTATGAAAAAGTTGTACCTATCCTTTCTGGCCATGCTTTGCATGGCAGGAGCGTCCGTACTGAATTCATGTTCGGACGACGATTCCACTTCATCCGGCAACCCCGACATGCCAGAAAGCGGGAATGCCCTGATCTGCAACGGTGTCGTACGGGAAATCAAATCCGCCGTCTACTCGGTCGAGACACCCGGAAACGGCGAAAAGGCAGATGCTTCGGAAGCAGCCTCTGTCTATACGATCTATCTTTCGCCGACGGCAGGGCTTGTGGATGTGGATGGCATGCTGATCGCCGACGATGCCGTGAAGATTACCGTCAAACAACCTTCCGGAGCCGTCGATCTTGCGGCTGCCGGCAACGGAATCGCCTATGGGGAGATCGACGTAAACTCCTCGAACGTCGGAGAAGCTTCGAAAGCAGTTCTCTCGGTCGAATTCCTCTCGGCCCGCGTCGCTCGTATTTCCGCCGAAATCGAAACCGGCGGAAAAACGCTGACGGTCGCCTATTACGGACTGTGCAAGAATTCCGACGCTTCGGAGGAGGGAGATGACGCAGACAAGGTGTTGCTGGATAAAGTTCCGCTGTCGTGGTACCTCGGCCCGGTCAAGGGCGTGGAGTCGCACAACTATTATATGGCCTTCACGGATGCCGAGCATACCGTATCCAAAGGGCGGGTGACGCTCAAAGAGGCGGGTTACCTTTTCGTGGCCGACCTCTATGCGGTTCCGGGCGAAGATGCCTACACGCTTCCCGAGGGTGAATATATGGCCAGCCAGCTCAACGAGGATCACACGTTCACGTCCCAATATACCGGTGTTCAGTATATCGACGCCGAAGGCAATAAAACCCAGTTGTCGCTGGTTTCGGGAGAGCCGTTGAAAGTCACCCGCGAAGGCGACATCTGGAGCATTTCGCTTCGTTTCGTCGATACGGACGGTTCCGAAAAGAGCATCGTCTACGAGGGACAGCTCCAGATCGTCGATCAGCCGGAGGACGGCGGCTTCTACCTGCCGCAGATCGGACGCGACGTGGAAGTGGTCGGATTCAGCGCCACCGCGACCTATTACGGCAACATGCTCGAAGCAGGTACCGGCATGATGCAGATCAACATTTGCGACGAAACCTACGACACGGAGGAGGGGCAGGGCGGTCTCGCCGCTGCGCTCGTCGTATTCAACGACCTGTTCGGCAATCCGAAGGAAGCCGTGATCAAGCCCCACGAATATCTGGCCAACACCTCGTTCCAATGGGGGTCGTGGATGCCCGCCGTGGAAATTCCGATGGAGGGGCTGGTATTCCCGCTCGGCACTTATGTCCAGTTGGACGACGGAACCTCTTTCGGACAATTTTCCTACGGAAAGGCGGGCATCATAAAGATCGAGGATGCCGGTACGACCCAAGGTGAAGACGGCAAAGAAGAGCCGGTATACAAAATCGAGTTCAACCTCACCTCGAAGGACGGCTTTACGCTCAAGGGCTCGTACACCGGAGTCATTCCGATCACCGACGCATCCGACGACAAGTCCGATGACGACGGCACCTCGACGCTCGAGCGTGACTACGACATGGATCTGTCGAAGATCAAAAAGGCGCATTACTATACTTCGGATCAGGTCTATATCCAAGGCATCGGCTACAAACCGATCAGTTCCTACGGATGCGGTCTGCAATTCATCAATATCGGTATCGAATGGGTAGGAGACCATCTCGAAGACTTCGTGGATCGCGAGCCGGGCGGTGACATCGTCCGTGTGGAACTTACCACCGAGCCGGGCAAGGAGAACGAAATCACTCCGGGAACCTACGAGGTGACCGAACAGCGCTGGCCGGCATACATCAAACCCGGCGTCATGATGCGCGGCATTATGCTGGACGGCGGTCTGCATGGCAGCCGGTGGATGCACCAGACTTATTCGATGTGGGGAGATGACAACAAGATCTTCGAATACATGGACGGACACGCCCTGCTCTACGACGGTCAGGTTACGATCACCAAGGTCGAGGGCGAAGGCAAGGAGAACTGGTACCGGTTCGAGGTCGACGGCATCTGCGTGCGCAAGCATCATGTGCGCGGAACGTGGGAAGGCCCTGTCGTAAGCCAAACGGGGCGTGCTGCGGCAGAGAAGGATCATCTCGAACCGCCCAGACTGCTTCGCCGCCTGCCGGCTCCGTCGGTTCCGATGAGCCGTCTGGCCGAAGAACTGCCGGGCATCATGTTCCGCAAGGCCGGAATGACCGAATGACAACAGAAAAACCGGATAGCGCGGGGTTTTCCCGAACCCCGCGCTATTAAAAACAATCGTTATGAAAAACTCGACCCATTACAGACTGCGCGCGCTGGCGTGCGCGTTGCTCGCATCGGCAGCCATGCTGGGTGCATGCGATGACGACGATCCAGAGGTAGAAAAATGGCATTAGCAAAGTATAGATTAAAAG
>ERZ773155.1319-NODE-1319-length-21311-cov-20.314546_pt1 | contig 21311 bp, 21 predicted proteins | sample MGYA00511262_ERZ773155 | MGnify/ENA primary metagenome ERZ773155 (study PRJEB29015, sample SAMEA2737828) | human gut metagenome | biome: human gut; feature: human-associated habitat; material: faeces | place: China | collected 2012 ... | reverse complement strand
CAAAAGGGAGAAAAAGGAGTGATTACACTTACATTGAATTCGGAAAGACTGACTGACCTCGGACTGACTCAAGCGTCGGTCTATCTTTCTCGCTTCTCCGGTGACAAGGTGGGCGATGAAAACGAAATTCCCGTTTCTGCCATTCTTTTACCGGATTTCTCCGGAATGACGGAAGTGGAGAAGGCAAATGCTCCTGCCATCAACCTTTCTACCAAAGAAGTTGATATGAGTGCGATATTGGCCAAGAAGTCAAAAGCACGTCAAGATATTACCATTACCAATACCGGGCGTTCTCCTTTACAGATAAACAAGCTCCAGGTATTCCACCCGGCAGTGGGAGTTAACCTCAAGAAGAGTGTATTGCAACCCGGTGAAAGCACTCGCCTGCGGGTAACGGTAGTGAAGAAGAATATAGGCAAGAAGCGCCGTCATCTGCGTCTGCTGATGATTACCAATGACCCGATGCAGCCGAAAGTTGAAATCAACATTAAAGCAAAACAATAAGAAGTCGTAAAGTCCTTCATAACTCATAACTTATAACTCACAAATAGCCATGGAACATCCCGAAAATAATGAAGCATATAAAGGCTTGGTTGTCAATGCAGGCATTGAGCAACCTTCATCGGTCAATCCTTACTTGAAGAACCGTCCCAGGCGGAAGAAACGCGAGCTTTCCGTATCAGACTATGTGGAGGGTATAGTGAAAGGTGATGTTACGGTACTCAGCCAGGCTGTAACACTGGTGGAAAGTGTGAAACCGGAGCACCAGGCTGTGGCGCAGGAGGTGATAGAGAAGTGTTTGCCCTATTCGGGCAACTCCGTCCGTGTGGGTATCAGTGGTGTGCCCGGTGCCGGTAAAAGTACCTCTATTGATGTATTTGGCTTGCATGTACTGGAGGAACACGGTGGCAAGTTGGCTGTCCTTGCCATTGACCCGAGCAGCGAACGCAGCAAAGGCAGTATTCTCGGTGACAAGACGCGTATGGAGAAACTCTCCGTTCATCCCAAGTCCTTTATACGTCCCAGTCCCTCTGCCGGTTCGCTGGGTGGCGTGGCACGCAAGACGCGTGAAACGATTGTGCTTTGTGAGGCTGCCGGTTTCGACAAGATATTTGTAGAGACAGTAGGGGTGGGGCAGAGTGAGACTGCCGTACATTCTATGGTAGACTTCTTCCTGCTGATACAGCTGGCGGGTACGGGCGATGAGTTGCAAGGCATCAAACGCGGCATCATGGAAATGGCCGATGGCATTGTTATTAATAAGGCTGATGGCGACAATCTGGAGCGGGCCAGACTGGCAGCAACGCAGTTCCGTAATGCGCTGCACCTCTTCCCGGCTCCGGAGAGCGGTTGGACACCCCAAGTGCTGACTTATTCCGGTTTCTATAATCTTGGTGTAAAAGAAGTGTGGGATATGGTCTACAAATACATTGACTTTGTGAAAGACAACGGCTACTTTGAATACCGCCGCAATGAGCAAAGCAAATACTGGATGTACGAGACCATTAACGAACAGCTGCGCGACAGCTTCTACCACAATCCGCAGATTGAAGCGATGCTGACTGGCAAGGAAAAACAAGTGCTACAGGGCAACTTGACTTCTTTTGTGGCTGCCAAGAACTTGCTGGACACCTATTTTGCAGAACTGAAGAAATAAGGGCATATCCCTTTCTCTATATCGATGACTAAGGAAAACAACATGGAAGTGGCGCGGCGGTTTACCCGCCGCCTTCATGAACTCCCTTCTGAGGAGCTGGAGCTCATTGCCGGTTTGTTTGTACGCCGTGAGGTGCACAAAGGAGAACTGTTGATTAGTGAGAAAGATATAGCCAGGGATATTGTTTTCGTAGAGAAAGGACTGCTTCGCCAGTTCTATTTCAAAGAAGGCCGGGACATTACAGAGAACTTTGCCTGCGACGGTGACGGCGCTATGTGTATCGTCAGCCTTTTCACCGGACGCCGTAATTGCCTTCAGCTGGAATCCTTGGAGGAAGGCGTCATCTGGAGCATTTCGTATGCAGGACTGGTCGAACTCTCTGAGCGTTATCTGCATATAGCCCGTCTGCTTCGCCATTTATTGGAGGGGTCTTTAATGCTTTCCCAATATAAAGCAGACTCTTGGCGTTTCGAAACCTCACGCGAGCGGTATGCGCGCTTCGTCAGGGATTATCCGGAGATAGCCCGGCGTGCCTCAGTCAACCACATAGCATCTTATCTGTTAATGACTCCCGAGTCTCTGAGCCGGGTACGTGCCGGAGTACTGTGACGGCGGAACGGCTGTTTTATACGGCTTTCCCTTCTTTCTCGAAATCCTTGCGTGACTTGCTTTGTGTCACGATGTACACTCCCAGGAATACCAAGGCTATGGCTATTCCCTTTTCCAAATTGAACACTCCCAATCCTAAGATGATGGCAACGGTTGAGGCCACGATGGGCTGCATGTAGTTGTACATGCTCACCACAGTGGGGCGCAACAGCCTCTGTGCACTCATTATGAAGATATAGGCAAGGAAGCTTCCTCCCACAACCACATATCCCGCTTGCAGCAGGGCGGCTGTAGATATTTCGCTCCACTGTATGGCAGCCACGTCGTGGTAAGAGAACGGGATGTAGCACATGGAGGCATAGACAAACATCCATTTGTTCAGGGTGATGGGAGAGTATTTCTGCGACAACCCCTTGAATACGGTCAGATAAATGGAGAAGCTGATTTGGGCGAGCAGGCAGAGAAGGTCTCCGATGAGGCTGCCATTGCCGGCACCGGTGGTCTGGCTGCTCATGATGAGTATGAATGCTCCCATAGCCCCTACAAAGATGCCCAGCACTTTCTTGTTGGTGACCGGCTCTTTCAGATAGATTGCAGCCACTATCATGGTGACGATGGGCAGCGTGGTTGTAACGATGGAGGCGTCTATGGGCGAAGTCATGGAGAGTCCGAAGATATAGACACCCTGATTGAATACCAGCGCGAAGAGTGCGGCGAAGAATATCTTCAGCATGTCCCGGTGGTCCACCTGCTCGCGTTTGCAGAACAAGGAGAGGAGCCAGAAGCAGGCGGCTGCGCCTACCATGCGGAATGTGGTTACTGACAACGCGGAAAACTCCGCTAAGGCCGACTTGCCGATAGGTGCCATCAGCCCCCATAAGATATTTGCGGTAAGGGCGAACAGATGCCCTTGAATGTTCTTGTCCATACTCTTTTGTTCTTTGCGGGTGCAAAAGAACAACTATTTTCTGAAAAGAGAAAATCTTTCATTATATGATTTTTCTGGTTCATGGGCGTAGAAATAAGAGATTATCGTGTATATTTGCTTCTAATTAAAAGCAAGAAACCATGGAAGTACAAGCCAATTACATCAAGCGTATCGAAATACACGGATTGTGGCATCGGTACGATATTGCCTGGGACCTGCGTCCTGACGTCAATATACTTTCCGGCATCAACGGAGTGGGGAAGACCACTATCCTGAACCGTTCGGTCAACTATCTGGAACAGACATCGGGTGAAGTGAAGAGTGACGAGAAGAACGGCGTACACGTCTACTTCGACAACCCCGCAGCCACCTTTATCCCCTATGATGTAATCCGCAGCTACGACCGCCCCCTCATCATGGGCGACTTTACGGCACGCATGGCCGATGCCAACGTGAAGTCGGAACTGGACTGGCAGCTCTATCTGCTCCAGCGCCGTTATCTGGACTACCAGGTGAACATCGGCAACAAGATGATAGAACTGCTCAGCGGTGACGAAGAGCAGCGCAGCCTGGCTCCCTCCCTTTCCCTCCCCAAGCGGAAGTTCCAGGATATGATTGACGAGCTTTTCAGCTATACCCATAAGACGATAGACCGCAAAAGCAACGACATCGTTTTCTATCAGAACGGCGAGCGCCTGCTGCCCTACAAACTGTCTTCGGGCGAGAAGCAGATGCTGGTCATCCTGCTGACCGTGCTGGTGCGTGACGATGACCACTGCGTACTCTTCATGGACGAGCCGGAAGCCTCCCTGCACATCGAATGGCAGCAGAAGCTCATCGGCATGATACGCAGCCTGAATCCCAATGTGCAGCTTATCCTCACCACCCATTCGCCCGCCGTCATCATGGAAGGCTGGCTGGATGCCGTCACCGAAGTCAGCGAAATCTCCTCCCTAATCCCTAATCCTTAATCCCTGCCCAAGTGTCCACTTCTTTAAAACATAACCTTACTTCCGCCTATCTGGATGCCGCCCGCAAGTTGTCTCCCAAGAGAGCACGCAGGCGCATAGTGGCGTATGTGGAGAGCTATGACGACATCGCTTTTTGGCGGACGCTGCTGTCCGAGTTCGAGAATGAGGAACGTTATTTTCAAGTGATGCTTCCCTCGGCCACCTCTCTGGCAAAGGGCAAGAAGATGGTGCTGATGAATACGTTGAACACATCGGAGCTGGGCCGCAGCCTGATAGCTTGTGTAGACAGCGACTACGACTTCCTGCTGCAAGGTGCCACCAAGGTGTCGCATAAGATAAACAAGAATCCCTATATCTTCCAGACTTATGGCTATGCCATCGAGAACTTCCACTGCTTTGCCGACAGTCTGCATGAAGTCTGTGTGCAGGCCACGCTGAACGACCGGCATATCCTGGACTTCCCCGCTTTTCTGAAGCGTTATTCTCAGATTGCCTATCCGCTGTTTCTGTGGAATGTCTGGTTCTACCGCCAGCACGACACACACACTTTCCCGATGTACGACTTCAACGCCTGCGTGCGTTTGCAAGAGATAAACCTGCGTCATCCTTACCGTAGTCTGGACGAGATGCAAAAGACGGTGTCGGCAAAGCTGTCCGAACTGCAAGCCCGTTTCCCCCGCTACATCGACCGGGTGGAGCAGCTGGGCACGGAGTTGGAACGTTTGGGACTGACTCCGGACAATACCTATCTTTATATCCAAGGACACCATATCATGGATTGTGTAGTGCTGAAAATCCTTATCCCGGTATGTACGGTGCTGCGTCGTGAACGCGAGCAGGAGATAAAGCGCCTGGCAGAGCATAACGAACAGTTCCGCAACGAACTGACGGGGTATGAGAACAGTCAGGTCAATGTATCCGTGATGCTGAAAAAAAACAGCGGCTACAAGAACCTTTATCTTTATCAGTGGTTGAAAGAAGACATTATGGAGTTCCTCGAGCGGGAGGAACAGTCGCGTAGATAAGATTGCCGTTATGATAAACATACGATTATGGAGATATTGAAGAAGATAGACGACCTTTTAATCGGGTGGGGCATATCCCCTTCCCGGGCTGATATGCTCGACCAATTCATTGCCTTCGCACTGATACTTGCCGTTGCTTTCCTGGCGGATGCCCTATGCCGGAAAATCCTGCTGAAGGTAGTGGCACAACTGGTGAAGAAGACCAAGGCTACGTGGGACGACATCGTATTCGACCGTAAAGTGATGGTGCACCTCAGCCGCATGGTGGCTCCCGTTATCATCTATCTGTTTGTTCCATTGGCATTTGTTGAAGTCGGTTCATCGGCAATGGATTTCATCCAGCGTATCTGCCTTATTTACATCATCATTACTTTCCTGAGTTTCGTTAACTCGTTCCTGAAGGCTGTTTACAGTGTATACAGTGAGAAGGAGCAATTTCGTGACCGCCCTTTAAAGGGGATGTTGCAAACCATGCAAGTCATCCTATGGCTGGTGGGCGGCATTGTGGTCGTGGGCGAACTGATAGGCCGCGACCCGCTTTCGCTGCTTGCCGGATTGGGTGCTTCGGCAGCCATCCTGATGCTGGTATTCAAGGATTCCATTATGGGCTTTGTCTCCGGTGTGCAGCTTTCGGCCAACGACATGCTGAAGGTGGGCGACTGGATTGAGATGCCCAAGTACGGTGCCAACGGTACGGTGATAGAGGTAACGTTGAACACCGTAAAAGTGCGCAACTGGGACAATACCATTACCACCATCCCTCCTTACCTGCTTGTCAGCGACTCCTTCCAGAACTGGCGCGGCATGCGCGAGAGCGGTGGGCGGCGAGTGAAGCGCAGCATCAATATCGACATGACCAGCGTCCGTTTCTGTACCCCGGAGATGCTGGCAAAATATCGCAAGATACAGCTACTGAAAGATTATGTGGAGCAGACGGAGGAAGTGATTGAAAAGTACAATGTGGAAAACGGCATCGATAACTCCATCCTCGTCAACGGACGCCGCCAGACCAATCTGGGGGTGTTCCGGGCGTATCTGACGGCTTATTTGAAAAGTCTTCCCGACGTAAATCAGGAACTGACCTGCATGGTGCGCCAACTCCAGCCTACCGACCGCGGTATCCCGATAGAACTTTATTTCTTCTGTGCGCTGAAGGATTGGGTGCCCTATGAAGGGGTGCAGGCGGATGTGTTCGACCATGTGCTGGCAATCATCCCCGAATTCGATTTGCAGGTATTCCAGTCTCCGTCCGGCAGAGATTTCCAGCGGGTACTGCCTGCTGCTTCCGAAGAAAAAGGAGCTTGATTCCGACCATCAAAAAGGCCTATATCTATTGTATTTCTCATAGGGAGTCATTACCTTTGAACCCTATACTGAAAGGTCAGAACATCCCCATCTTTTCTCCCAAAACATCCCCATGTTTTGGGGTATTACATCCGGGTGTTTTGAGTGAAAACATCCCCATGTTTTGGGGCAATACATCCGGGTGTTTTAGGTATTCAGTCATATAGTGAAAGGTATTCGGTCACGGAGTCTTTACCGTAAGGTATAGGCTTTGTGTATGCAAGTTGTAGGTGTGCCTCGCGTCGGGCGGGAATATCTTTCGTTTTTTACGAACCTAATTATAAAGAAAGATTGGTATGTCAATGAATTATGTGGTCCGCAAGAAGGTGGACAAGAGTGGAGACAAGGAAGTGGTGCGCTACTACGCGGCGTCAAAAGTGCTTCAGCCGGAACCGGTGAGCAATGACGAACTGGTCAAGAGGCTGGCTTTTGTCAGCTCCCTGCAGGTGGGCGATGCCCAGTCCGTGCTGGTGCAACTGCCGGATATTATAGCGGACTATCTGGCCAGTGGACGCACGGTGAACATCAAGGGACTTGGAAACTTTTTTCCCTCCATCACCAGCGAACCGGTGGAACGGATAGAGGACTGTACGGCAGATAAAGTGCGCATTTCGCGTATCTGCTTCAGGGCGGCAGGCAGTTTCATGCAGCGCGTTTGCCGTCATCTGGACTTGTTCAGCTTTCAGGTTCAGGAATTGAAGAAGGAGCTGAAGAAGAAGTAAACGGTACTTTTAGTTTCTTTCTTGAAACAGCGCGTACCCCTTGAAGCCGGAAGGCATTCGAGGGGCACGCTGTTGAAGAAGTTGTGTGTTTTTTTATAGCCTTGCGAGTGCTTCTTTTTTTTACTTCACCCAGCTTCCGTTCATCCAGCTGCATTCTTTCCTGATGTCCTCGAAAGAGCTGTAGCTCAGGTTGGCGTCCACCTTGTTGCTTGTCACGGCGATGAAGTCGGCATGGGTGTAGATGCCTTCTTTGCTGCTCAGCTCGGAGGTGAGGGTGATGTTGGTCAGCTTGGAGGTGCCGTTCTTCAGGGCGTTTTCGGTAAGGGCGGTTTCCACGGTCAGGGGTTGGCCTTTGCCGCAGACCTTGGCGTTGTCTATTTCCACTTCCGTGCCGGCACGCAGACGGATGCCTTGCTTGCTGCCGCCGTTGCCGACGAGGATGAGGTTCTTCAATACGGGGTGGGCAACGGGAGTGGCGGCGTTGTTGCTGCCGTTGTTGTCGCACTCCATCAGGCAGTCGCAGTCGTAGCCCAGTGTGGATTCGGCTTCTTGGTAAGCCACGAGGTTGGTGCCTTTGCCGTTCCAGCCTTCGGTCCAGTCGAAGGAGTCGTCGCTACAGCTTACGGCTACGAGGTTGCTCACGTTTACCGAGCCGCCGAAGAACTCAAAGCCGTCATCGGAACCTTTGTAGGCTTGGCAGTGGTCCACGATGGTACCGTTGCCTACGCCGTAGAAAGAGATACCGTTGGCTTCGTGCTCTTCATCGAAGGCAAAGCCGGTGTATTAAGAAAGAAGCATCAAAGCAAGGGAGATAGGAATAAAGAGAATTAAACGCAAGTCGTTGTAAATAAACGGTTTTGCAGTCGTTTGCCATTACAGCCAAACAGCTGGGAAAGGCAGGATAATGCAAGGTTTCCGCTACCAAGTCATTACCTGTTCCGCTACCTGCCTGAAGCCTGAAAAACAGCGTTCCTAATGCTTGTAAACAAGCATTATACGTGCGGCAGGGACTTCAAATCCGCAGATTTAGCAGCGTCCGTTCCGTTTGCGCCGTTCTGCCCCGTTTCCAATTCTGTCGGTCGGCAATGTATCACTAATATTGCAACCAAAAAAGTTATGGCAATGAAGACAGAAATGAAAGTGCTGCTCTACATCAAGCGCAGCGGACAGGACAAGGACGGACGGTCGCCCCTCATGGGCAGGATAGCCGTCAGGGGAAAGAACAACTCCATCGCGCAGTTCTCCTGCAAGTTCAAGGTGGACGTGAAGCTGTGGAACGCCACCGCACAACGGTGTACGGGCAAGAGCAGGATGGCGGTCATGGCAAACCGAGAAATTGAACGCACGTTGCTTCTACTCCGCCAACGGTTCAACGAACTGAAAGACATCAAGGAAGTCGTTTCGGCAGAGGAAGTGAAGAACGCCTACCAAGGGCTGGCGGAATCTCAGGACACCATCATGAAGCTGTTTGAGGAACACAACAGCGACTACGCCTTGCGCGTGGGCGTGAACCGCGCCGTGAACACCTATTACCAGTACACGAACACTTACCGCCACCTCGCCACCTTCCTGAAAGACAAGTACCGCCTTTCAGACATGCCTGTCAAGCAGTTGGACGAGAATTTCATCGAGGATTTCGACATGTACATGCGCACCGTCAAGCGGTTTATGCCCAAGACCATACTCGGACATGTAAACCGCCTGAAAAGCGTGATGATGCTTGCCGTGTTCCGTGGCATTATCCCGTTCAGCCCGTTCAAAGGTTACAGACCGCAAAAGCCGGAGTTCAAGCAGATGTACCTTACGGAAGAGGAACTGGGCAAGTTTGCAAATATGACCTACGACACGCCCAACCGCAATTTCACGAGGGATATGTTCCTGTTTTCATGTTGGACTGGCATCTGCTACTGCGACATGAGGGCGTTGACGGAGAAGAACCTCGTGAAAGCGGAGGACGGAAGCCTGTGGATTCATACAGAAAGGCTGAAAACGGGCACTCCCGAATGTGTCAGGCTGATGGAGATACCACTCGCCATATTGGAGAAATACAGGGACATGGATGCCAACGGGAAACTGTTGCCCATGCTCACAAAGGAGAGCATGAACCGCCACCTCAAAAAAATGTCGGTAATGTGCGGCATCAACCGCCCGATTTCATTCCATTGTGCCAGACATACCTTCGGCAGCATAATCTGTTTATCACAAGGAATACCCATCGAAACGGTAAGCAAAATCATGGGGCACAAGCATATAAAGACCACTCAACGGTACGCGAAAGTCACGCAGGACAAGATAGACCGTGACGTGGACAGGCTGGGCGAAGCCATCGAAGGCAAGTTCACCCTGTACGGGATTGATTCGGCTCCTTCCCCGATTCATAAGGACATCACCCGGCGCAGGGTCAACCCAAGTTGGAAACAGGCGGTGGTCATCAAACAAATGATGGAGGGATAGGCCATGCGCAGCACGTTCAAGCTATTATTTTACATCAACCGACAGAAGTTGAAAAAGAACGGAAAATGCCCTGTCATGGGACGTATTACCCTTGACGGCAAGGTCAACCAGTATTCCACGGGGCTGGAAGTCGAGCCTGCGTATTGGAACGCTGATATGAGCAGGGCTTCCACTGACGGACGCAAGGAAAACCTTGCAGGCGAGAAGAAAAAGGAATTGGTACGGTTGAATGATGCCTTGTCCGCATTGGAAGCCAAAGCTCGTGCCGCCTACAAGGAGAACGTGGACATTTACGGCTTCGTTTCGGCAGAAATCATCAAGAACGCCGTAACGGGCAAGTCGCAGGTAAAAGAGACCCTGCTCGCATTGATGGACGAACATAATGAGGAATACGCCAAACGTGTGGGCATCGACAGGACAAGGCACACTTATATCCGGTACCTGACCACACGTAAGCACATCCACAATTTCATGAAGTACAAGTACGGCATGGAGGACATGCCGTTGCGCTCGCTGACCATGCGCTTCATGACCGACTTCACGTTTTACCTCTCCACGGTGTTGCGGCTGAAAGTGTCGGCATACAACGACTACCTCATCCTACTGCACAAGATGACGCGGCTCGCCTTGAAAAGGCATATCCTCAAACGCGACCCGTTTGCGGGGCACAAGATAGAGAAAATCACGGTGAACCACCGCTACCTGACAGGCGAGCAGTTCGAGAAACTGTTGAAAGCCAAGCTGCCCACGTACAGGCTGTGCCATACGAGGGACTTGTTCGTCTTTTCGACTTTCACGGGCATCGGGAGGGCGGATTTGGCGAATCTGACGGAGGACAACATCATCACGAAGGAGGACGGCAGCAAGTGGATTCACATCGCCCGTCAGAAGACCAAGGCGGAGTGCCATATCAAATTGTTGGACATACCCTTGCGCATCATTGAGAAGTATCGCGGGGAAGGCAAAGACGGCAAACTGTTTTATGTGCCAATCACCGGAAATCTCAACCGCAGCCTGAAAATGATAGCCGAACAATGTGGCTTGGACTGCCACCTTACCTACTATCAAAGCCGTCACTCCTTCGCAACCCTGATTTGCCTGAACAACGGCGTGCCGATAGAAAGCATCAGCAAGATGATGGGACATTCCTCCATCCGCACCACGCAAATCTATGCGGAAATCACCAACCAGAAGGTGAGCCGTGACTTGGCTGTATTGTCCGAGACCACCAAAGGCAAGTTCTCCCTGCCTGACGATGGGATGCCCTCGCGTGTGTTCAAGTGCGGCAATTACAGCGGTTGGAAAAATGAATGTGAACGTAATTCAAACAATGAAAAATGATGCAAGTATGGAAAGAGGAATAATCACAATCACTGAAAGTGGGGCGGTCATGATGCCGACCGCTCCCGTCTGGATGACGCAGCAGGAGATGTCCGATGCGTTCAATGTGTTCGGCTGCTATATTCGTAAGGCTATTGCTTCCATATACAAGAACAATGAATTGTCGGAAGAGGAAACGGTGCGGCACGTCAGGCAGGACGGCAGGATTTGCTATGACGTGTACAGCCTTGAAATGGTGGTTGCCGTGGCTTTCAGGTTACGAAGCAGGGAAAGCATGGCTTTCCGAAAGTTCATCATGGAAAGGCTGTACACAGCAAGCCGTGAAAAGCCTGTAAATTTGTTCTTTTCGCTGTCCGTAGCCAGCCCACGGTGTACGTGTTAGCTGTATAACATTACACAAAGAAAGCCGATGGCGACAAGTGAATTGTCCGACCATCGGCTTTCTTTGTTTTTGCACATTCAGATTTACGTATCCAAGCGGTATGCGTTCCGATAGCCGCTCATCACCATCTTTTCGATGTCCGATTCCTTGTACAGAATCTTGCCGCCCAACTGGTAATAGGCAATCATCCCGTTGTTGCGGTAGTCCTGCAAGGTGCGTCGGCTCACTTTGAGCCATGCAGACACCTCCTTGTCCGTCAGGAACCGTTCGTTACTTGGCGAAGCCTTGTGCTCCGCGTCCATTCTTTCGATGCCTTCAAACAAGGCATCCAGTTGTCCGATGAAGCCGACCTCCAGTTCACGGTCGGCAAGAATCAAGTCGTTCATAATTTACAGTGGATTTAGTGGTTGTACATTGTGTTTTCTGATTAGATGCTACAGCCACGATAGGCTGCATCCTTACGCCTGTCCTCCACGAGCCGGACGATGCGCTGCACGTCCTCCGGCTTGTAGAAAATCTTGTGCCCTATCTGCGAGTAAGCCAGCGTACCGTTGTCGCGGAGCGTCTGCAAGGTTCGCGGACTGATGCGCAACTGTTGGCAGACCTCTTGGTTGTCCATCCAACGGCTGAGCCGTTTTCCCTCTCTCTTGCAAAGGATTTCATTCACCCGGTCGGACAGGCGGTTGAGCTTGCCGACCATTTCCTCATACTTGCTTTTTGAAATGATTACTACTTCCATACTCATTATATTTACTGTTTGTTCTTCTTTTTGTCTGCAAAGTAAATCCGTTGTTCGCTTGAAACAATGGATTTGCAATGAGGTGGCAGCTTGTGGCAGCAAGTGGTCGGGAGTGGCGTTATCCACTGAACCCGTAACGGCTGCTTCAAGTGTCCGTGCTGCAAAGAAAAGCGAAGTCCGGCATAATCCAACCGCTTCGCACTTGCGTGGCAGCATTTGGCGTCGGTGTGGTAGCCTGTGGCATTCTTCGGGTTCCTATATACTCCTTGAAAGGGACTTCATCTGTTTCACGCCAAGCCATGTCCTTAAATCTGTCCCAACCATTCCAATTAAGCCCTTAAAAATACTAATGCCATTTCTTGCACTATGGCAAAACGATGCAGCCTAAACCGTTCCGGCAATGTGTAAAGTGCAAAATCGTACATTGTTGCCACAGCCAATCCATTTGTTTGACAGCCTGCAATACAGACATTTCCTTTGCAACCGATAATCGGTCAACTGTGCGCACAACGACCAACATTGTTAAACATTTAATTCAAACAAGTATGAAGAAGAATCTAAGCAGCCAAAGTATGGATGCAGCATTACAGGACTTTTTAGGCAACAAGCCGAATTTGGAAACACCGAAGCCCGAACCGCAGCCTGCCGACACGCAGGAACAGGCAGGTGAAGTCGTGCCGGAACAGACGGACGGAACTCCGCAGGTGGTACGCCGCATCAGCGGCAAGCAACGCCGGGCATCGTTGGAGGAGTACAAGGAAGCTTTCCTCCCTGTTCCGACCATTGAAGACCGCAAGCCCGTGTTCCTCAGCCGCAGCACGCGCGACGCTCTTGACCGTATCGTCCGCACGTTCGGCGAGCGGCGGATGAGCGTGTCAGGACTGGTGGAGAACATCGCCCGGCAACATCTTTCCGCCTACGGGGAGGACATCGAGGCATGGCGTAAACTCTGAGAATTAAGGGGCTGATTGACTGGGAGCAATTCAGAGTTACCCTGAACCGATCCAACGGAGTTTTGAGGGGAGCAAGTTTGTGTTTCGGGCATACCGAAACCTCCTGCTCCCACTCCCAAACTCCGTGTAAGCCGCATCCCGTTGGTCTAATGAGTATCTGTACTATAAATAGTAATAAAGAATGGAACAAAAACAAAAATCCAATCGAAGGAACAAGGGAGGTCGTCCCAGCTGAAATACCGTCTCACGGTGAAGATGGCGACATCGGACTACTACACGCTGAAAGGCAAGGCACGGAGCGCAGGCATATCCGCCGGGGAGTTCTTGCGCCGTTGCATGAGGGACGGGCAGGTGAAGGAACGGCTCACGCCGGAACATACGGGCTATGTCCGCCAACTCTGCGGCATGGCGAACAATCTGAACCAGCTTGCGCACAAGGCGAACGCCGCGGGTTTCGTCACGGTGAGGATGGAGTGCCGCATACTCGTGGCACGTATCGAAGAAGTGCTGAATTTAATCCTCTTATGACAGCCGGATATGATAGCTAAAATCGTAAAGGGGAGCAGTTTCAAGGGCGTGGTAAACTACATTCTTGACAAAGAAAAAGACGCTAAAATCCTTGTCTGTGACGGTTTGTTTGCCGAGAACAGGGACACCATCGCCATGAGCTTTGAAGCGCAATCGAGAATGAATCCGAAGGTAACGAAACCCGTCGGACACATCTCGTTGGCTTTCCATAAGGAAGATGAACACCGTCTGACCGACTGCGCAATGGCTGGAATAGCGTTGGAATATCTGAAGAAAATGGGAATAACTGACACGCAGGTTTTCATCGTGCGCCACTTCGACAAGGAGCATCCGCACGTGCATATAGCGTTCAACCGAATCGCCAATAACGGCAGGACAATCAGCGACCGCAACGAGCGGATACGCAGCGCACGCATCTGTAAGGAACTGACGAAGAAATATAACCTGTACTTCGCCAGCGGCAAGGAGCAGGTGAAGCAACACCGCCTGAAAGAGCCGGACAAGACCAGGTACGGGCTTTATTCCATCCTTAAATCGGAGGTATCAAGGTGCGGCAACTGGAACATACTCATTGCTAATCTGAAGAAACAAGGCGTGGACGTGCGGTTCAAGCACAAGGGAAAGTCGGATGAGGTGCAGGGTGTCGTGTTCTCCATGAACGGCTATTCGTTCAGCGGTTCAAAGATTGACAGGCGGTTCAGCTTTTCCAAGATTGATGCTGCATTGGAACGTAACAGGCGAACAGAGCGAATGGAAATGCAACCGCCCTCACGTCATGAAGAACTGCCCACGTTTCAACCTGAATCAAGGGGCAACAATGATTTGTACAGCGGTTCGATAGGCCTTTTCATGCCCGACAACACGGACGGTCAGGCTGAGGAAAACTATTTCGAGGAACAGCTAAAACGCAGGAACAAGAAAAAGAAACAACGTAAAATAAGATTCTAAACATGGATAATAACGAAGTATATGCACTTTTTGAGGGCATTAAGAATGACCTCAAAGGCATCACCATCAAGTTGGAGAATGCCCCAAAAGTAAGTAACAGCCAATCAGGAGAACAAGCTCCTGTAATGGATTTGGCTTCCATAAAGGATTTGTTTGACAGTTCTGCAAAGGAACATCAAGAGCAAACCAATGCCATGCTGACCAAATTTGGGGAAGCGGAAGTAAAGACATCGAACAGGATACTGGGTCTGTTGCGTGACTTGAAAGAATCGTTTGCCCGAAGTTCAGAAGAACGAAAGGGTGAGCCACAGGAGCATATCCACCGCCACTGCTTCGACATCCGGTCGAGCAAGATGTTTTCTCTTTTAGTCGGCATGGGGCTCGTGTGCGGCCTTTCCATCTGGAGCAACATCGAGCTTTGGCAGTCCAAACGGCAGTATGCGGACGATGCATTGAAGTTCCGGGTTATCCGCTCGTGGGGAGGATGTGATGCGAAGCATATCCTTTGGCTGAACGATGTGTTCGACATTCATCGCAACGAGAAAGCTATCGAATGGATACGGCAGGAGGCTGACGGCTACGACAGAGGGTTAAAGACTTTGTCCGACAGTCTGATGCAGGAGAAATTGAAAGTGACACAAATAAACAGTAATAACAAAAAGTAACGTGAATGGCATCGGTAAAAGTGAAATTCCGTCCTTCTTCCGTAAATGGCAAGGAGGGCAGTATCTACTATCAGGTGATACACAACCGCGCGGTCCGCCAAATCAAGACGGATTGCCGGATATTTGAAAGCGAATGGAACGGCAAAACATCGGCGGTTGCCGTTCCTGTTCTGGCAAGTATCGAACGGAAAAACTACCTTCAATCGGTCGCAAGCCGAATCGAATGGGATGTAAAACGCCTGACGGCAATCATCGCATTGCTTGAAAAGGGAACCCAAAGTTACACGGTAGATGACATCCTCGTGAAATTCAACAGGCAAGCGGACGGACAATCCCTGTTCCCTTTCATGCAAGGCATCATCGGACAGTTGAAGTGGCTGAACAGAATCCGCACGTCGGAAACATACGCCGCCACGCTTGCCAGTTTCATGAAGTTCCGTGACGGTCAGGACATCCTATTGTGTGAAATAGACGGCGACACGATGATGCTGTATGAGGCATGGCTGAAAGCCAACGGCAACTGCCCCAATACAACCTCGTTCTATATGCGCATACTACGTGCCGTCTATAACCGTGCCGTGGAAAAGGAACTGACGGAACAGAGGCATCCTTTCAAGCACGTTTACACTGGAATAGACAAGACCGTGAAACGTGCCGTTCCGTTGAAAGCCGTCAAGCGCATCAAGGAACTTGACCTAACACTGAAACCGCATTTGGACTATGCAAGGGATATGTTTCTCTTTTCGTTCTATACCCGTGGTATGTCGTTTATTGACATGGCTTATCTGAAGAAGTCGGACTTGAAGAACGGCATCCTGACATACCGCAGGAGAAAGACTGGACAACAACTGACAATCAAGTGGGAGAAGTGCATGGAGGAAATCGTGACCAAATACAAAGACCGTTCCGCCACACAATATCTGTTGCCGATAATCACCAACCCGTTTGCCAATGAACGTGTACAATACAGAAATGCCCTTTACCGAATAAACACTGCACTGAAAGAGGTTGCAAGGCTCGTGAATATATCCATTCCATTGACAATGTATTGTGCCCGGCACGGTTGGGCAAGTGTCGCCAAAAGCAAGAACATACCGCTTTCGGTCATCAGTGAGGGTATGGGGCACGACTCCGAGGAAACAACGCGCATCTACCTCGCCTCGCTTGATACGAGCGTGGTGGACAGAGCGAACAGTCTTATCCTGAAAGACTTGTGATTTATATGTTGGAATCTGTGTTTTGCAAATGCTTTCATCTCTTGATTAGAGACAAAGGCAAGTGTGCAAATATACGAAAAATAGGGCTATTTCTTGCAGAATATCCATAAAAACTGCTTTTCATCAAGTAAGAAAAGCACTTTTTGTTTAGTATTTCCCTTTGTGCCGAGTTATAAGTCACTGTATGCCAATACTTGTTTCATGACATTTCTCTCTAATCAAGAGATGAATGTACGGCAAGGATTTTAAGCATTGTAACACTATGGAACTGCCCGTACAGTTTGACAACATAAACCGCCGTGTCGTGGACGACCTCAAGGAGAAACTTACCGCCGCAAGCAGCCTGTCTGTCGCGGCGGCAAGTTTTTCCATCTATGCCTTTGAAGCCTTGAAAAAGGAGTTGGAAGCGGTACGCGAGTTACGTTTTATTTTCACTTCGCCTACCTTTAACAAGGACACGGCAAAGAAACAACAACGCGAATTTTACATCCCAAAGCTGAATCGCGAGCGTAATCTCTACGGCTCTGAATTTGAAATATGCTTGCGCAATCAGTTGTCGCAGAAGGCCATTGCCCGTGAGTGTGCAGAGTGGATTCGCTGCAAGGTGCGTTTTAAAAGCAATGTATCGGGCGGAGTGATGAACGGCTTTATGAACGTGGCCAACGGCAAGGGAAACGATTTTACTTACTTTCCATTCAACGAGTTCACCACTACTGAACTTGGCATTGAACGAGGCAATAATCTCTGTCCGGGCATCATGCGCTTGCCGTCACCATACGCCGAACAGTACATCAGGAATTTTGACGAACTGTGGCGTGACAAAGACCGCTTTCAGGACGTGACCGACACTGTAATTGAGAATATCGAAACCGTTTACCGTGAGAATGCGCCGGAGTTCATCTACTTCGTTACACTCTACAATATCTTCCACGAGTTTCTGGAAGACATCAGCGAAGACGTATTGCCTAATGAGGCAACAGGATTCAAGAATAGTGAAATCTGGGGCAAACTCTACAACTTCCAGCGTGATGCCGCCTTTGCAATCATCAACAAGCTGGAGAAATACAACGGTTGCATCCTTGCCGACAGCGTGGGCTTGGGCAAGACGTTTACGGCACTGGCAGTCATCAAGTATTATGAGAATCGCAACAAGTCGGTGCTGGTGCTTTGCCCGAAGAAGCTTAACGACAACTGGATAACTTACCGCAGCAACTACATGAACAACCCAATCGCCCGTGACCGCCTACGCTACGACATTCTGTTCCATACTGACCTGTCGCGTGACACGGGCAGGACCAACGGTCTTGACCTCTCGCATATCAACTGGGGCAATTATGACCTTGTGGTCATTGACGAAAGCCACAACTTCCGTAACGGCGGCAAGGTGACGACCGACGATGATGACAACCCGAAAGAGAACCGTTACCTGCGTCTGATGAACCGAGTGATGCGACAGGGCGTGAAAACAAAGGTGCTGATGCTTTCGGCCACACCTGTGAACAACCGATTCAACGACCTGAAGAACCAGTTGCAGCTTGCCTACGAGGGAGATGCGTCGAACATTGACGGACTGCTTAGCACCAAGAACAGCATAGACGACATTTTTCGTCAGGCGCAGACGGTCTATAACCGTTGGAGCAAGCTGCCAGCCGAGGAACGTACCGCCAAGGCATTGCAGGACGCATTGAGTTTCGATTTCTTCGAGGTACTCGATGCTGTCACCATAGCCCGAAGCCGCAAGCATATCGAGCAGTATTACGACACGGCAGGCATAAGCAAGTTTCCTCATCGTTTGCCGCCACTGTCGCGCCGCCCCAAGCTGACCAACTTGGACAATGCCGTTACCTACAACGACATATACAATCTTATCCAAAAGCTAAATCTTGCCATCTATACGCCCTCTGATTTCATCCTGCCGTCAAAGCGTTACAAATATATGACTGGTAAGGAAAGCGACAAGGATTTTTATGCTGGACTGTCAATGTCTGGACGAGAGCGTGGCATACGCCGTCTGATGTGCATCAACCTGCTGAAACGCTTGGAGAGTTCGGTAGCCTCGTTCCGTCTTACCGTGGAGCGTGTGAGGGAACAGGTAAACGGTGTATTGGAGAAAATCGGCAAGGCTGATTTAAGCAATGTAACGGTGGATGGTGACCTAACGCCCGACGGCTTGGATATGGATGACAGCGAGAGCGACGTGTTCATCGGCAACAAGAAAGGGAAAGTTTGCCTTGCCGACATGGACTATATATCGTGGAGCGGATATTTGGAGAAAGACTTGAGGACGCTTGACCTGCTCTTGCATAAAGTTTCAGCCATTACGCCTGCGCATGACGGCAAACTCGCTCAACTGAAAGCTGATTTGCAAGAGAAGTTTACGCATCCCATAAACAGCAACAACAAGAAAGTTATCATCTTCACAGCTTTTTCAGACACGGCGGTTTACCTCTACGACAACCTCGCACCAATCATCAAGGAACGTTTCGGACTAGACACCGCCCTTATAACTGGCGACGTGGAGGCACGCTCCACGCTGAAGCTGAAGGCAAGGCAGAAACTCGATTTCAACACCGTACTCACTCTTTTCTCTCCTGTCAGTAAGGAGAAAGCCGCCATCTTTCCAGACACCGACGGAGAGATTGACGTGCTCATTGCCACCGACTGCATCAGCGAGGGGCAGAACTTGCAGGACTGCGACTATCTGGTAAACTTCGACATTCACTGGAATCCCGTGCGCATCATCCAGCGTTTCGGGCGAATCGACCGCATCGGCTCGCGCAACGCCGTCATACAGATGGTGAATTACTGGCCTGACGTGTCGCTTGACGAGTACATCAACCTGAAAGCCCGTGTGGAAGCGCGAATGAAGGTGTCGGTGCTTACTGCCACTGGCGACGACAATCCATTGACCACCGAGGAGCAGAACGACCTCGATTATCGTAAGGAACAACTGCAACGCCTGCAACATGAAGTAATAGACCTTGAGGATATGAACACGGGCGTGTCAATCATGGATTTAGGGCTGAACGAGTTCCGCCTCGACCTGTTGGCTTACATGAAAGACAATCCCGACGTGGAGCACACACCCAACGGACTTCATGCCGTGACACGCTGTCGGAAAGATACGCCCGAAGGTGTCATCTTCGTGCTGAAATCGCGCAAAGACGCACTGCCCCTCGACGTAAATAACCGCCTGCACCCGTTTTACATGGTCTATATTGACATGGACGGCAACGTGGTCATCAACCACCTTTCGCCGAAAGACTTGCTCGACCGCTTCCGCTCGTTGTGCAAGGGCAAGGCGGAGCCGGACAAGAACTTGTGCCACTTATTCAATAAGGAAACACGCGACGGCGCGGACATGAGCCGTTACTCAAAACTATTAACCCAAGCGGTGGAAAGTATCGTGCAGACCAAGGATGTGAGTGACATGGAGAGCTTCCTCACAGGGGCGCAGACGACGCTGTTCACGGGACGCAAGGCCGAGCCTGACGACTTCGAGTTGATAGATTTCCTCGTTGTAAGAAAGGAGGATGGCGTATGTTAGGACTGCCAAAGGCGACCGAGACCAACCGCCAACTGCCCAAGACGCTTGTCTATAAACAGTTCGGCTTGACCGCGCAACAGCGTGACCACTTCGATGCGGACATCAGCCGCATGGCTATCGTAAACGTCGTTTCTCCTGATACCGTTCCGGCATTGGCGGCAGGGGAAAGCGTCAAATCATTCTACGTGCTTGCCGTTTTGCTGAAGCGCAAGGATTACGATGCTAAGAATATCGCCATGCTTGCCAAACTTATTCCGCAACATCTTCTTTTCGCCTTGCAATATGAGGATGAGATACAGCTTTCCATATTCCAAGAAAAGCTGTTCGTTTTACCGTGGCATAATGCCTCCAATCTACCGGTTTTATCTCTGAACGGTTTGAACTTAGACCGAGTATGGGATAACATTGTCACCACTGTTGGCGACTTTTCCATCCAAGGGGGAAACACGCTAAAGGAGCAAATCCAACAGGACGAGGCGCAAGCAAAACTGTGTAAACAAATCGAGCTGTTGGAGAAGCGGTGCAGACAAGAACGACAGCCGAGGCGGAAAGCTGAATTATTTGAAGAATTGAAACGATTAAAAACTAATATATAATGGAAAAGTATAAACAGGTAAACCGCAACATTAGATTTGATAGCCGGGAATTATCAAGTCCGTACAGATGCAAATTTGGTGATAAAAATATGTTTGACATTTTACGAGTTACATGCACGTATGATTCTGAAGTCCGTGCCTATGAGATAGAATCAAAATATCTTCCCGATACAGATTCCATTTATTTTTATGCACACCCCAAAGATAATTCATTTACAATACAATGGAGGTCGAAAGATGTTGAATCTCATATAAAACGAGTAAAATGATGGAAAGATTGAAGATGCAGAGCCTTGACGTTACAGGCTCCAAGATAGATAAGATAGCGAAGCTATTTCCGCAGTGCGTGACGGAACATAAGGATAAGGACGGCAAGACAGTGCTTGGCATTGACTTCGAGAAACTGCGCGATGAACTGTCTGCCGACGTGATTGACGAGGGCGAGGAGCGCTACCAGTTTACGTGGCCGGACAAGAGAGCGCACGCACACTTGGCGAATACTCAAACAACTAAGACATTACGCCCTTGCCGTGAGGAGAGCGTGGACTTCGACAATACGCAGAATCTTTATATTGAAGGTGACAACCTTGATGTACTGAAAGTTATCCGTGAAACTTATCTTGGCAAAGTCAAGATGATTTATATTGACAAATCCGTGGCCAAAAACGGGAATGCAGAGACAGAC
>ERZ773155.1318-NODE-1318-length-21316-cov-10.450778_pt1 | contig 21316 bp, 25 predicted proteins | sample MGYA00511262_ERZ773155 | MGnify/ENA primary metagenome ERZ773155 (study PRJEB29015, sample SAMEA2737828) | human gut metagenome | biome: human gut; feature: human-associated habitat; material: faeces | place: China | collected 2012 ... | reverse complement strand
GGTTCCAGGTGTTTTCGCTTGCATCGCTACGGCATATCGAGGAAAAGGGAGTGACCTTTGCCTCCCATATCGATGGACATCGTATTTTTATGGGACCAGAGGAGAGCATGCAGATCCAGTCGCATTTGGGTTCTACCATTGCAATGGCATTTGATGAATGTATCGAAAACCCATCGCCCCGGGGTTATGTGCAGAAATCGGTAGCACGGACGACCCGATGGTTGGAGCGCTGCCAAAAGGAAATGGCCCGGCTGAACAGCCTGGAGGATACTGTGAATCCACACCAGCTACTGTTTGGCATCAACCAGGGCGGCACCTATGAGGATATTCGGGTGCAGCACATGAAGGATATTGCTGCGATGGGACTGGACGGCTATGCCATCGGTGGACTGGCAGTGGGCGAGAGCGCCGAAGAGATGTATCATATCATTGAGGCTGTGGAGCCCTTTGCCCCGAAGGATAAGATCCGTTACCTAATGGGTGTTGGTACACCTGTGAATATTTTGGAATCGGTACACCGGGGTGTAGATCTTTTTGACTGTGTGATGCCAAGCCGCAATGCCCGACATGGCCATCTTTTTACCTGGGAAGGGATCATTAATATCCAAAATGCTAAGTATGTAACGGATGACCGCCCGGTGGATGCCCTTTGCGGGTGCCCACTGTGCCGTAACCATACCCGCGCCTACTTGCGCCACCTGATGCGTGCCAATGAAATGCTTGGTATGCGGCTGGCTGTGATGCATAACCTGTGGTTCTATAATACACTGATGGAAGAGATAAGGTTAGCACTGGATGAGGGACGGTTTGAGAGCTTCTACCGCGAGCATGTGCCAATACTGGGTAAGAGAATATAAAAGTGCGGAATAGAACAATATTTTCTCCGGATTTTACTTGCAAAATGACCGGTAATTCTCTATAATATTTGTTAAAGACTTTTTTGGAGGATAAAACAATATGAACATTGCTTTTCTTGAAACTGCTTCTGGCTCCGGTTCCATGTGGTCTTCCATCATTATGATGGCTTTGATCATCGTTGTATTCTGGTTCTTCATCATCCGTCCCCAGCGGAAAAAGGATAAAGAAACTGCCAAGATGCGCAGCGAGCTGCAGGTAGGCGATGAGATCGTCACCATCGGCGGCATCATTGGGATTATCGTCAGCATGAAAGAGGATTCCCTCGTTATTGAGACCGGCAGCGACCGTTCCAAGGTCCGCCTGGCTCGTTGGGCCATCAGCGGCAAGAACACCACTGCTGAGCCGAAGTAATTTCTTCTAAAATATCGCCTCCCATCATAGGATTGAACAGACAATCCGGATGGGAGGGGCTTTTTTAGGCCAAAAGGCAGGGAGAAAGGCCACGGGGTGAGGGGGAGCGGCCCGCCGTTGCGGGAAATTGCGATAAGCGCTGGAATGGGTTCTGCTGTGGTGCTGGCATTGTTGACGGTATTTGCCCTGGTAATGAGTGCGCAGGATATTCCGGGCGGGTTGACCGCGCCGATGGTAACGATCACCCTGGTGGTTGGGACCTTGGCAGCAGGTTACCGCTGCGGCCGGCAGTTGCGACAGAATGGCATCGTGAACGGAGCACTGACAGGCGGAATGATGTACCTGGTGCTGCTGGCAATTTCCCTAACAGTTCCGAGAAATGAGGTGGGTCTGCTGGCACTGTATAAGTGCCTGCTGATGCTGGTGGGCGGCGCCATAGGGTGCATCCTGGCAGTAAACCACCGCAGCAAAGCAAAGATGAGCCACCCCAAGCGGCGATAACAAAATGTGGAGGATGAAAAATGTTGCCTAAGAGAAAGAAAAGTCATTATCCAGTACCTGGGCGGCGGGAAAGCCTGTGGAAGAAGCGTGGGACGACAATTCAGTATCTTTTATATTTTGCGGCAGGGGTGCTACTGGGCAGCATAGCAGCGGTGTTGTGCGGGGCAGAGTCTATCCCATGCCGGATCCTGGTGAATCAACTGCGGGCTATACCGGAACAGGGCCTGTGGGCATTGTGGCGTGAGCGACTGCTGTTTATGGCGATTCTGCTGCTATACCTGATGATCTCAGCGCGGTGCCTATGGGGGAATTTAATGATTCCGGTGGCACTGGTCTTGTATGGAATAGGGCAGGGAATAGTGGTCAGCTTTTTGCTGATGTTGGTGGGTTTGGGCGGAATCGGATATATTTTGTTGGGGATACTTCTGCCAAGGACGGTGCAGTTGGTGGCGCTGATTTTGATGTGCAACTTGGCGCATAGCCGCTGTGAGCAGATGAGCGGGGCAGAAGGAGGTGGTCAGGCGGCACTGTGGATTTTGAGTGGTTTATTGTTGGCTGTGGGAGGAATATTGGAAGCAATAATGAAAGCCAAAATGGTGATATCAGTTTTGCGGTGACAAAGCCCCTCCCGGTTTGGGAGGGGTTTGCGCTGTATGAGTACCATTGAGGAGGAGCTAGCTTACTTTTCGTTCTTGTCCTTCAGAACATAGTTGAGGATAAGATTGAGCAGTACGCCTGCAACGACCGCGATGAACACGGTGGAGGTGCAGAGCATATTGAGGAACGCCGGCAGGCTCTTGGCCCAGGCGCTGTAAGTAGAGGCGCAGTGGTAAGGCAGCATGATGGCCAGTGCCAAAGTAGTACCGGCTACCAAGGTGTTGCGCAGGGAGCGTTTATCGCTGATGATGGAATCAATGCCGGAGAACATAATGGTAGCGGCAGAGATAAGGAATACAGCACCGATAACAGAACGCGGAATGCCGGAAAGAATATAGGCCAGCTTGGGGCACAGACCATATGCCAGGAAGATTACGCCAGCGATCTGAGTGACGCGGCGGGAGCAAACACCGGTAGCGGAAATGATGCCGATATTCTGGGTGTAGCTGGTGCAGGGCAGACCGCCGAAGAAAGCGGAGATCACGCAGCCAAGACCCTCGGCAAAGATACCGCGGTCGATGTGCTTGATACGATAGACCTCATCGCAGGCAGCGCAGGTAGCGGCGTAGTCACCAACCGATTCGAACATGGAAGCAATATAGCCGGAGAAGCCGCCGACGATAGCGGCACCAACAAAGGCGATGGTGGAACCGCTCTGACCTTCCAGACCAGTGTAGGGGAACAGCTTGGGCAGTGCGAACCAAGGAGCATTGTGAACGGCTTCCCAATTGAACACGCCAAGAGCGGAGGCGCCAACAACGCCAACAATGATAACGGTGATGAGAATGAAGCCCTGGGAAAGCAGACCTTTGCCACCGCGGAACTTAAGAACCAGAGCCAGTAGGAAGGCTACAGCGGCCATGATGAGGCTCTTAGCATCCTGAGAGGAGAAAGTCCACTGAACAGCGATACGGGCAGCTACATAACCGATAGCTGCTACTACGGAACCAACTACAACAGGGGGGAGGAACTTGCGGATCTTACTCATAATTCGGGTACCGCCCAGCAGAGCCTCCAGTGCACCGCCGACGATGACAGAACCCCAAACTGCGGGAAGACCATAGGTGGCAGCTACGCTGCCCATGGAGGAAGCGAGAGAAGCCGACGGACCCTGTACGATGGGCAGCCGATTGCCAATGGTGGTCTGGAGCAAGGTACAGATACCCATTACCAGGAAGCATGCGCTGATCATGGTAGGCAGCACGGTTGCTGCGTCAAGACCCGCCAGAGAGACAAACATACCGCCCCATACGAAGGGGGTAAAGTCTACCAAAGTAATCTGGACGGCAAAGTAGAGAGATTTCCACCAAGGCTTCGGAACATCTTCAATACCGTAGGTGATCTCAATGTTGGATTCGATTTTTTGATCGAATACCGGCTGTTCAGGCTGATACATAGTAACCTCCTTTTTCTATCTCTACAAAAAATTTTTGACCGGTTTGGACCTTTCTTTATTGTTTCTCTCTGTTCTAAAGATCCACCAGCCAAATGCATCATACCATTTATATTATTATCAAGTCAAAGCGGGAATTGGTATAAAGAGGAAATAATTTTGTTGCATTTTAACATCTTAGCTACGCAAGTTGCGCATTTAGGCTATTAAAATCAAGGAAAATAATAATTATATGCACAAAAAGCAAAAAGAATTGAGGTAAAAATTGTTTATTGTGGATAGTGCGTAAAAAGTGATAACATAAATTGATTTAATTTATCGATTCATCTATAATATGATTAAGAGAGTAGTTCATTTTTGAGAACTTTGACGGAGGAAGCAAATGAAAAAGCAGAAAAAGCAGCCACAGCTGGAGAGCCAGAATCTGATCCTTTATCCGCTGCTGCCGGAACAGATGAACCTGCTGAGGGATGATCCGAATGAATTATGCAGGAGCCTTTCTTTGGTGCCGGATGATTATGCCAAATACGGCGAATGGGTCATGTTGGCAGAGGAGCAATACCGTAAAATGATGGCGGATCAGGAGTATATGTCCTTTTATACGCTGTGGATCATCACAGAAAAAGAGGACAAGCACCTGGTGGGATATTTGTACTTTTTGGGACGACCCAGCGATACCGAAGCGGTGGAGTTGAATGGTTTTATTAAGCCGACATACCGCCGGAAAGGCTATATGACCGAGGCCCTAAATACCCTGCGTGGGTGGGCCTTTGCCAATAAAGGCGTGACCATTATGCTGGCACACCCGCAAAGGGATGATGAGATATTCCACGGGCTGCTGCGTAAGAGCGGTTTTGGCCACTGGGTGGAGCATGAGCATGAGAAGACTCCCAATGTAGAGGTATGGTGCAGTGAGAAAAAAACACGCGCGATGGTGAAGGTGGGGCTCCTGTTGGGTCTTGGCCTGGGTGTTGTGGCTGGTTCGGCCTTTGGAATCAGCCGATGGATCACCGCATTAGCAGGCGGCATCTTGGGCGTTGCCGTGTGTACTGTATTTGATGTGAGAGAATCCCGGAGAAGGTATGCGCTGCTGAAAACGGAGCAGCAAAAGCAGTAACTTGAAATAAAGAGAAAACATAAGGCGGCAATTTGGGCTGCCAAGAGAGAAAACAACATTTAAGAGGAGAAATATGGCGACAATATACGATATTGCGAAGGCCAGCGGCGTTTCTGCCACCACGGTCTCCCATGTTCTTAACCGGACGAGGTATGTGAGCCCGGAGATTACAGAACGGGTAATGGCTGCGGTAGATGAGCTGGGCTATGAACCGCTGCGCCGGCGCAACAGGGGGGAGGAACCAACAGCGGCCAAGCGCGGCTGTATGGGTCTTATCATTGACCGGCGGTTGCTGACAGTATGTGGATGCCGATCCTATGTGCGGATGTCCGGACGGTACGAATGGATCACGATCTCGGTAGATGGAGCACTGACAGAAAAGCAGCTGCATAGATACATGAAGCAGTATCGCCTGAACCGAGTATTGGTGCATCAATCGGTGGAATATAAATGCGGCGATAGGGCGATAAATCCTGTTGAACCGGGCAGCATTCTGCTGCTGAACCAAAGTGTGCCACCAGAACGCACCGACCAACGCCATTTGACCTTGGATTATGAGGGTGCCATGCACCTTGCGCTGGAGCATCTGATCCGGTGCGGGCATACCAATATTACCGTGGTGGGTGGAGATTTGAACCGATATTGTCAGGAGCAGATCCTGCGGGCATTGGAATGGTGCAGTAAACGCTATGCAGTACGCCTAAATCAGGATAATATAATATGGCTGGGCGGAGAGAAGAACTCCGGACTGCCAAAGCAGGAAAGCCTGGGGACCGCCGTGATTTCGGTGGGTGTACCGGGCATTATGGCGGTAACAAAATATTGCTTTGCCAGTGGACGCCGCGTACCGGAAGACTTCAGCTGGATCGCCATTGATGACGACGACTATATGCAGGGCTATAATCCTGCGGTAACCTATGTCCGTTTAGATCCAGAGGTGTTTCGTAGTGTTTTGGAGAATAGCAGTGGGCCTGATAAAAGGATCGTTTCTTCTCCAGCACTGGTGATCCGTCATTCTACCAGTGTATTGCCGCGTGATCCTCAGGGACAACCGGCCAGCAATGAAAGTGCTGTATCATTAACCATAACCGAAAAAATGCTGATGCAGAAGCGTACCGGTCGGATTGGTGTCTCTTTTGCGCAGGCGGAAACACTTTATTCCCAGATGATTTTGCAGGGGATAAGGGAGGTCGCTGCAAATTTGAACCTGGATCTACTGCCGGTACAGGATGCCAGAATGAACAGCGGGGTAGAAAAGAATCAACTGGTGTGGTTACTGCAAAACGGTGCGGATGCGATCATAAGCGTTTCCAATGATCATAGCGGGATGGTGGAGACCTTTCAACGGTTAAAAAGGGGTAGCGATATCCCATTGATTTTGGGATCACATCTGCCGATTGATCTGCCTGGATCTGTGTTCCACTGCTGCATTACCACCAATGATGAGGAAAAAGGGCGGCAGGCGGCGCAATTCCTGGCGGAGCAGATGTTGTCCCGGCAGATGCAGCGGTTGGTAATGCTGGTGGATAAAAACACAGCAGCGAGTGCTCAGCAGTGTGTCCGAGCATTAATTACCGCACTGCATGGTGACTATCCCAGAATACAGGTGTTGGAGCAATTAGAAATCATTGATCATTATTCTGTGGATGATTTTGAGAAGCTGTACCGCCGCTATCCTGAGATGCAGGGCCTGTTTATCCAGAATGCAGGTGCGGCGGCTCGGATCAGTGGATGGCTGCACGCGAACCGCCGTGATGATGTAGTAGTTGTCACCAGCCAGATCAACAGTTCCGTTGCGCAGCGAATGCTGCAGGTGACCAGCGGAAGAATGGGCATTGTCTCTTCAAGGCCAATTGAAATGGGACATCTGATGGTGTATTCGGCAGCGTGTGCGCTGCTGGGAAAACCAACACCAAAGTATGTTTCGGTGGACCCTATTACGCTTAACCAAAGGAATGTGGAGGAGCTGTGGCCACTACTGACGCAGAGCAGATTGAAATAATAGTGAAATAATAGTGAAATAATAGCCTCATAAATCGCCCTGTACGGCAGGAATAATTCCTGGGTGTAGGGTGATTTTTTTGTATGAAATGAAAGATGGTGACAAAGCCCAAAGGCACCGGGGATACCGGTGCCTTTGGGCTTTGGGAATATGAGGGGGCCTATATAAAGAGAAGAGAACAAGACGGCATTACAGCATTACAGCAGCTGAGCCCGGCGGATGAAGGAAGCAATGACCTTACCGTGGCGGATGATGTAGGGACGGGAAGCGCGGGTGCGGATGGCATCGTGGACATTAGGGGCTTCTACCAGGTTCAAGTCAGCATCGTTGCCTACTTCGATGCCGTACTTCATTTCAGGATCGAATACGCGAGCAGAGGCTTTGGTGAGCATGTTCCACATGGTACGGGCAGCTTCGGGGGTATTGTACTGGGCGCAGTAGCAGCCAACCAGACCGTAATCCAAGGGATCGCCAGTGCCGTAAAGGTGGAAACCATCACAGATGGTATCCTGAGCGGTGACAACATTGATACCCATTTCCACCATCTCACGAATGCGGGTAACACCGCGGGTGCGGGGTTCGGGGTCAATGCCCATGATGGCGAGGGTCTGGGTGTTGGCGCAGACATTGACATCCGCCTGCTTAAGCATCTTCATAACCTTGATGGCGTGGGCCTGATTCTGATAGGTGATGGAGGTGCAGTGTCCGCCGGTTACACGGCCTTGCCAGCCATGTTGCATAGTAAGCCAGGCGGTATATTCCAGGGAACGATCGAACATATCTTTGGACTGATCGATGTGCATATCGATGAGGCAGTTGTATTTTTCGGCCATCTTGAAGACGAAATCCACATGTTCGCGGGAATGCTCATCCAGCATTTCAGCGGCAGGCATGCCACCCATAACATCGCAGCCCATTTCCATGGCTTCCTCAAGCAGCTTATCGGTGCCAGGATCGCAGATGATACCTTCCTGAGGGAAAGCGATGACTTGTAGGTCGCAGATATCTTTGGTGGCTTCTTTGGCCATCAGAACACCCTTCAGAGCGTTGAGGTTAGGATCCAAGGTGCTGATATCCACATTGGTGCGCAGTTTGGTGGTACCATACATGACACAATCCTTAATAGCGCGCTCAGCCCGGGCAGCTACGGCCTCAGGAGTATACTTGCGGATACGGTCGTGCATGACATAGATGGAGTCTTCCAGGGTTTCTTCGGTAGAAGAGATCCAGTTGCCCTTGCCATAGCTTTCACGGCCCTGTTCATAAGAAGTGTAGGCCTTATCAAAGTGCATATGGGTATTTACAAAGGTGGGGCAGGCCATCATACCAGTGGCATCGATGGTTTCGATCCCGGCGGGTGCTTCGATGTGCCCGGCAATTTCCTTGTATTTTCCGTCATCACCGATGAGAATATCAACGATTTTGCCGGTCCCATCCAGGTTGGCGTTTTTAATCAGCAGCATTTTATGTACCTCCAGTTATTGATAAAGGGGAATTCATTGTGAACATTCTCCTTTGTATGTCTCTACAATATAGTATTTTTTTGATTTTGTCAAAGCGCCGTTGGACTATTTTTACAAGAAAGCATAGCGCAATTTGTATATAATGCAATGACCTGGTTGGCTAAATTGCGCAACTAAGTGGCGGATTGTGTTATTCTAAAAGAAAATTATTGTAGAATATCACAAAATGAAACGGGAGAAGCTGTATATGCTGCCAATACGATAAAATTTAAGAAAAAAGCCCCGCGGGTTAAATACCGTGGGGCTTAGCTATGGAATTGTTTTATAAATCGAGTTTGTCAATGCGATGAATACCGATGTGATTAAGAAAGTGAACGGCATAATCATAGATATCAGAATTCTTGAAATCTACCGCCGAATCGTGGGCGTCGAAGCCAATAATTGCGGTAATGCCATGATCTTTGGCAATGCGCCAGAAATCGGGATGAGGGAAACAATCCAGCCGATTATGTTCCAGCGCGAAAAGAAAACCGGAGATGTTGTATTCGAGAATTGCATTGCAGCGAGCCGCAGTTTCACAAATACGATGACTGAGTGCAACACAGTGTTCATCAAAATAAGGGTAACCGCGGATGAAAAGATCAGGGTGGGCCACATAGGTATAGAATTTACTTTCAATGCCCGGAATGATGTTCTGCTCGTAACGCTCGAGGTCATGGGGCGCTAAAATATCACGGCCGAAATAAAAACGCTCCGGGACGGGGGCATCCAGTTCATCGTAGTGGGCACCGTAGATCAGATATTCGATCCCGTATTCCGACTTCATATCAAGAAGCTCCTGCATATGGTGCGGGAAGTACTCCGCCTCCAGGCCGAGGTGAATCTCGATCTGGTCCTTGTATTTTTCCCGCAGGCGGTTTACGCTGCCGCAGTATTCCGGCAGGTATTGCGGCTCCATGCGGACATGGGAATCGTAATCGGCAGGGAAGTGAGACCACGGGGTATGATCAGAAAAGCCTAAAATATCAAAGTCAGCTTTTATGGCATTGAGCACAATGCGCTCATCATTGCCCATGGCGTGTTTACAGCGGTAGGTGTGGGTGTGGTAATTGGTTTTCATTCGGTTTCAGCTTCCTTTTTGGGTGGTTTGGATTTAACATGAGAAAGGGGATTGCGGTCAGCGGCATTGGCAATTTGATCATTGCTGACATGGGTGTATATTTCTGTGGTGCCAAGATTGACATGGCCGAGAATTTCCTTTAGAACACGGATATCCACACCACCGTATTGATACATGAGAGTGGCGGCAGTATGACGAAGTTTGTGAGGGGAATAGCCCCGACCGCCTAAGCCGGCGGCCTTTAGATGTGTTTCTACTATTTGTTCCACCCGGCGGGGGGTAAGCGGTGCACTGGTACGGGAGGAAACAAACAGGTAGGGTTTATCGGCATCTTTCGGTGGTTCCGGACGAACGGCCAAATATTCCGCGATGGCGTTAAGACAAGCGTTGTTAAGATAAACCATGCGCTCTTTATTCCCCTTGCCCAGTACAGTAAGGGTGTCATCCCGGATATCCGAGAGCTTAATACCGACCAACTCCGAAAGACGAATGCCACAGTTAAGCAGAATGGTGATGATACAATAATCGCGTTCACGATCCTTGCCTTCAATGGATTCCAGCAGGTGCAGGCTTTCATCCAAAGTAAGGTATTTTGGAAGGCTTTTGCGCTGGGCAGGAATCTCCAACTGTTCCATGGGGTTTTCCTCTAGGCGGCCAGCCTTACTTTGCAGATATTTATAGAAGCCGCGCAAGCTGGAAACCTTGCGGGCACGGGTCTTGGCGTTATTTTGGTTGACGCTTTGCACATAAGCCAGGAAAGAATATGCATCGGAAAGGCGTGCACTGAGAATCATTTCCTCGCCGATGGAGGCAAACGAAATGCTTTCAAGATTTGGGTCGTCCGTGGGTAGGGGAGTGCCACTGCGAGTGGCCATTAGATAACGCAGGAATAGGCGGAGATCGTTGTAGTAGGCTTCTACAGTGCGGGGAGAGCGTCCCTTGATGGTGCTCATATAGATGAGATAATCGCGCAGCAGCTGTGGCGCAGGTGCTGCCATGATAGAAAATGTCTGCATTCGGTTTCCTCCTCTCTTCGGTTTATTGCCAATCTATTATAGTAGAAATGCAAGCTGCATGCAAGTGTGTAGATGCGCAAAAAGGCCGGAGCCGAAGCCCCGGTCATTTTTGAAAATAATTGAGGAGGTGATAGTTGTTTTATAAAAGAGAGTCCCTCCAAAAGCGCCCGGAGAAGCAGGCCCATGCAATAGATGCGATACCCTGCAGGATAAGCACTAGTCCAACGATCCAACTGAGGGCCATAGCACCGGAAATGGGATCATAGAACGAAAGGATGCCCGCAACAGTAAGGAGGATACCAAGGGCGGTAAACCACCCCCAACCCCGCACACCAAGGCGCTGAAGATCAAAGGAGCTAACGAAACGGCTGATACCGCCGAAGAGTAGCCACATCCCGAAAATAAACGGCAGCGAAAGCATGGTGAATGCCTGGTTGCAGAGCAGGAAAATGGCTAACAGTACAGTGAAGATGCCATCCAGTAGGAACCAGCCGGAACCGAGCATAAAGCGCCGGGATGATGCAAAGATGACAATATCAACGATACCGGAGAAGAGCATGGCCAGTCCAAGTATAAGGGAAAGCCCACTCAAGGCAGCATCAAAAGAAACAAAGCAATACACGCCTGCAACAATAAGCAGTACACCGGCAATGATCCATAAAACTCGCGATAGGGTTTTATTCATAAATGACATCCTTTCAAAAAATTATATTATTGAATCGACGGGGCACAGGAGAGGGAGATTTTATTTAATCTCAACTGTAGATCTTGCAGGCAATTGACGGGAAGCCTTTGGAACGGAAATGCACAGGATGCCGTTTTCAAATTTAGCAGTGACCTGGGTAGGATCAATATCAGTACCAACATAGAAGCTGCGGCTACAAGAGCCCGCATAGCGTTCCTGACGGATGTATTTTCCTTCCTTATCACTTTCCTCTTTATCAAGTCCTTTGGCGGCGCTAATGTTTAGACAGCCTTCTTTCAGCTCGATGGAGATTTCATCTTTCTTAAAACCGGGCAAGTCAATATCCAGCTCGTAGGAGTTTTCGGTTTCCCGAACATCGGTCTTCATTAGATTCTTTGCGCGTTTACCGTAAAGAGGGTTATGACCTTGAGGCGCCATAATGGCGAAAGGTTCATTAAAAAATTCGTCGAAAAGATTTTCACCAAAGATACTGGGCATCATAATTCATTCCTCCATTATTTTTTGATATAGGATTAAGCTGCTTCCTTAGGAGATTTTGTTGAATCTCTCAAGTACAATACCATTATAATTCCAAAATTAGCACTGTCAATAGTAGAGTGCTAATGTTTACAATTAAAATTGAATTTATTCATAAAATGTACTATTTTGAAGAAATAATGTAAAATAGAAGAGAGAAGCAACTGGAAATCACGGGCGAGATCTCCAACCGCGGCAAGCGCCGGATTCGCAATTAGAAACCCACAGGGTGCGGCGGGTGACTTAATTTAGCGAAATTTTTTTGATAAATCAAAATAGGGGATTGACAAAAGAGCGTGAATTTGTTATTGTGTGTTTAAGGAAATGCCATTTCGCTAAATTACCTACGGTTTAGCGAAATAAAAAAGTGAATTTTGCACTCACACGAGTTATATCGTGTGGGTGCCTTTTTTATTTCGCTATAACCTGGATTTAGCGAAATCGCTTATCCACAAGCCAAAAAAATTTTGCTTGGAGGTATTGCAAATGAAAATGACCATTATCAGCGTAGTCCCGACCGACATGGAAGTTAGTGCGGGCAAGTTCCTGAATGAGGTTTACTGCAAGGACGAAAACGGCCGAGTTGGCCTGATGTACTCCGCTAAAAGCTATAAACCTGGTGATGCTGCCGATGTCGTTCTAACGCTCAAGGACGGCAAATTCAAGGCAAAGCTGGCTTGATGCAATGGCCGCTGTGCAGGCTGCGGGGCTTCAGCCCCAGCCGCACGGCGGCACGCACGCTGGGCTATGTCTAGCGTGCGTGTACCGTGTTCCAAAAGAATAAAATAAAGTAGGTAAAAGGAAATGCAAAAGGAAATGCAAAAGGACGGAATTAAGGATAGAAAATATCAAGGTGTTTTATATCCCGATAGTGAAAGCTATTGTTGTGATGATGTTCTAAATATTCTTAAAAGCACATTTCCCGAATTTGCATATATTCTGCATGATAAAGATGTTGATGAAAACGGAGAATTGAAAAAGCCCCATATTCATTGGGTGGGCCGGTTAAAAGCGGCTCGGTATCTATCGGCGCTGGCTGATGACCTTGGTGTAGCGGAAAACATGATAGAGCGCTGCCGCAGCTTTGATGCTTTCATCCGTTATCTTACTCATATCGACGATCCCGATAAATTTCATTATCCGTTGGAAGCGGTGATTGCTACTTTTCCTATCAATAAGTTTTTTCGGGATGATGAAGAAATACAGGCCGGGCGGCTGGCGGACTATATCATAGATGCACGATGCAGTTCAATGTCTAATGCGGTTCGCTGGGCGCTGAAAAATGGCTGTTGGGGTACGCTTCGCCGTGCCGGTAGTATATGGTCGGCGGTGATCTCCGAAAATCGTGTATTGAATATGTGTGAGTGTGACCAAAGGTCTTTAACCCCGGGGGAAGTGCAGCGAAGCGTTTTCTATGACCCGATTGAACAGAAAGCCGATTTTGAGCCGGAAAGAATGATAGGGGAGAATATTTCCTTTGAAGATATGGCTCGTTTAGATGCAGCTTTGGAGGGCAGTAAAGATGAAAGTAAGTGATTTAATGTATTGCTATGGTGCGGGCGTTTCGTACCATATCTATCAAAAGCCGTATATGACCAAGCTGATTGATTGCGGTGTGACTACCTTTAATGCTCTGCTTGATCAGCCGACGATGCTTGACCGTGAGGTCATTTGCCATATTCCTAAAAGCGGGGAATTGGTAATTATCATTTAGTTTGATACTTCTGGCCGGAGTTCAAATAAAATCAAATTCAAAGAAAGGTTAAAAAGGTGTTTTTATGGAAGCCATTATTAAGGCAATGTCCGATGCGTTCACCCTGGTTGGTACTGTAATTACCAACATCACTGGTCAGCCTGTGCTGCTGTTCTTCCTCGCCGCCAGCCTTATCCCTGTCGGTATTCGGATTTTCCGCAGTCTCAAGCGGGCTGCGAAGTAAGGAGGTTTAGCTAATGGAAACTCCTACTGTTACTGTAATGCAGACTGTAATTGCTGCAATGGGTGATGTCTTTACCCTCGTTGGTACTGTCATTACCAAGATCACGGAGCAGCCGGTGCTGCTGTTCCTGCTCGCTGCCGGTCTTATCCCTGTTGGTATTCGTATCTTCAAGGGTTTGAAGAGAGCAGCGAAGTGACCCGAAAGGGGCGGGGTAAATCCTCGCCCCTTTTCTATTGAAAAGATATGGGAGGTTACAAATGAAAAAAATACTTGCCGTGTTGATAGCGGCTTTGATGATATGTTTGACCTTTGTACCGGCGCAGGCGGCTACACTTGTTGATTTTTTACCATATGCGAAATTGATTTGTGAAGCGATTAAGACTTTTTCTACTGCCGGTGCGGATATTCATAAAGCCTATGCTGATACCATTCAAAAGGCGATGGACTATCGAAAATACTACAATGAGCAGGGGCTTGCAAAGGCTTATGATAAGATGCAGGTTTCCATGAGGAATACCGGCACACCGTCTTATAAATCCGTGCTGAATACCACCAATAACACTTTCTATGATATGAGCCGGGACTATACCTACACCTATAATACGGCTTATTATAATCAGACTTATAATAGCTATTACATTCCTGTGACTTATAATAATGTGGACTACAATTACTTTGTTACTTATACCCCGACCTATACTAATATCACTTATATAGTAGATGGTTGTGGGGATCCCTCGCAGGCCGTGAGCAATAACTACTACTTCCAGCTTCCTGACGGCCGCAATAGCTATAATCTGACTGCTGATGATGTGTTTGGTATTCCACTGGCCGGTGATGTGATTAACTATGATGCTGTCCCGGAGAATGATAACTGTGTTGCGTTGTACCATTTTGATGGAAATATAACAGATGCTTCGGGTAAAAATAATACAGCTATTTTTGATGATGGTACTGTACCGCAATATATTTCTTCTAATGGTTTTGGAAAGCATTTGATGCTTTCTAATTGTGGTGCTTTTCGTGTAATATTACCGGAAGCTTTGGAAGCACCTTATACCGTAGAGTTTAAGTTTAATTATGGGCAGTATGTGGATTTTTTGATTACAGAAAGAATGTTGAGGAATACAGTTGATCATAGTTCGCAACTAATGTTTCGTATTCTTTCAGGTGTTACTCATCATGGCTCTTCTTCTGAATATAGGGATAATTCTGTACTGCTTCAGGTCTTGAAAGAGTATTCATTCTATGACAGTGTCTATTCTTTCCTGCTTTGGGGAGAGGATGCTGACGGTTCTTTTCCGCAGCGTTTTGGCTCGATATATTGGACTAATACAAAGGAATTGAGTGACTATGGTTCTACTTACTATGGTAATGGTAAGGGTGGTAGCGGTGGCCCTTTTAATAATGGTTATCTTGTTTTAAGTGAGTCTTTGATTGATGGCGATATAGATGCAGTTGTGCGTACTTTGAAAATGAATGATGGTTATGCATTTTGGAAGAATGGAACGGCGAAACATTATTTTAATTATTCACAAGCTTCGTCTAACAGTTCTAACCCTATTCCTTTGGGGCAATGGGTCAATATGGCTATTGTAAATGATGGTAGTGCCGTGAAATACTATATGAACGGTGTTCAGTTTACACCTCCGTCTAATTGGCAACCTTCTACAGGAAATCTTAAAAAAATGTATTTTTATGGTGCTCCTGGCTTTGCCTATTCCTATTATGACGAACTCCGTATTTCTAAAGGCGCTCTTTATACTTCTAACTATACTCCTGCATCTGCTCCGTTTGATATCCCAATGGCATTAGTACTGCCCAGCGAGAAAACAGAGGGCGCTATTGCTGTAAAGTCTGCGGTAGCTGTAAATAATGTCCGTCTTGGTGGTGTTCGTCCCTCTTATCCTGCGCAGGGTGATGTTTATATTTCCCTCGATGCGGAAAAAAAAGCGACAAGCTGTCAGCAATATCAAAGCGGCACTTGGACGGAGTGTCAAGGCTCTGTGTGTGATAACGATACATGGGTTGATCTCTCGGGATATAGCTTTGCTGGACAAGTAGTCAATGAGGACGATTTTGCCGAAGTCGTTGACAAAAAGGAAGATCCTGCTGCTGGTACTGATGCAAACCCGGAAGCCGAAGTGACTAGCATTACCGTACACTATTACAAAGAGGGAACTACCGATAAAGTGCGCCGTGATACTGTCTATCAAAACTTGGCGGTCGGTGCAGCCTTTACTGCCAGTGCGCCAACAGTAAAAGGATATAAGGCTTTGGTGTCATCGGCAGATATAACAGTTACTGCAGACGGAGAGTACATTTTCTATTACTCGGTTGATAAAAGTACAGACCCCGGTGGCAGTGGGGGAGATGATGACCCCAGTAAGCCTGGCTTTTTTGATGGGCTGCTATCCGGTGTAAAGAGCCTTGTTAATGTCATATGCAGCTTTGTTGGTGGCGTGGTGCAGGCTGTCCTTTCCGGTATTACCGGTATTATATCTACGCTTATAGAAGCGTTTAAGGCTGTGTTAAGCCTTGGCGGTCACTTTGGCGATTTCTTGGCTGCGGCTCTTGGCTTTGTTCCTCGGGAGATAATCGACCTTTTAATAGCCGGTATAGCGGTTTCTATAGCGCTTGCTATTGTTAAGTTTATCCGGGGGTGATGGTGTGGACGATTTAATGCATTTCTTTGGTGTGGTTTTGGATTTTTTCAAGATGCCTATGACCGTTTACGGCTTCACTTTCTCCTTTTGGGATATTGCCCTTTGGGGCTGTGTAGCTTATATCGCTATCCGAATAGTAAGGGGGCTTTTAGATGGATAATGAATTGATGAACGAAGAAATGACCGAGCAGAATATTGATGAAACCCCAGGCGCTGATGAAAGCACCGAAACTGGCGGGGAAGAGCAGGGGAGTGAATCTCCTGCCGTCCCTGCCGATGATGAGCAGCAGAAAGAACAGACCATGACGGAGATAACCGGGACGGTGACGGTTGATAATCTGTTTGAGCGACCTATTATGTCCACTCCATTTTCCCAGTACACCGTGACCGAGGGGCTTTTGCTGCTGTCTCTGTTGCTGGGTTTAGTGCGTACACTATTTAGAATTTGGAATAATTAAGGGGGGATAGTATGAGCAATATTTTTCAAACTTTATGTGATTTTTTCGGGTTGTCAGGTGTTCCTGCTGATTTTGCGGAGTTTATCCCTTGGTTTATGCAGGTGATACTTGCTATTTGTGTTCTGTGGGGCTGCTGGCGGCTATTCAGGGCTATTGCTTGCGGTGTTACCTCCGGAGGTAGGCGGCTATGATGATTAAGGTTTGGCTGGGCTATTTGGTGCGCCTGCCGAAGTTTCTTTTCTTGCTGGTCAAGGATTTAATACCGTACATAAAAAACCGATCATGGCTCAATTTTGACGGCTGGGGGCTGCATCTGTATGTGGGCAAGTTCGGCGCTGGCAAAACCTGTACGATGGTACATGATGCCTATTTGCTTGCGAAGCGTTACCCGAAGCTAACGATAGTAACTAACTTGCAGCTATCGGGCTTCCCGGCTAATACGCAAATACTTCCGCTGCGATCTCCGCAGGATATTCTTAATGCTCCGGTAAATACACTGGTACTGATTGATGAAATAGGCACGATTTTTAATAGTCGTGATTTCGCTGCCAGTAAACAGAGTGTGCCGAAAATCCTTTTCCAGCACCTTTGCCAGTGCCGGAAGCGTCATATGCAAATATATGCTACTACCCAGCGGTGGAATTTCCTTGATAAGCAACTGCGGGATATAACCGATACGGTGAGAGTGACCCGCAGCCACTTATCTCATCCGTTTACCCGCATTTGTACGGTTTATACCTATGATGCGGTGGAATATGATCTTTCTTTCAGTAATCCTCAATATCCGCTCGCTGCTATTGATGCAAGGGTGTATTGCCAAACTGATGCGGACCGTAACCGATACGATACGCAGCAGCTTATTGATAATATGCTGCAAGCGGATTATATCAGCGATGAAGAAATACTGCGTAATAGGGGAGAGCTCCAGCCGGAAGTCACTGGTGAGATCTCTAACCGCAGCAAGCGCCGGATTCGTAAAAACAAAATTGCATAAAGATGCCCCCAGCTTATTCGCTGGGGGTTTCCTTTTCGCACTTCGGATGTGTCATTGCGTATTGTTCTTGCATCAGTTTTTCATGCTCTTTATCCACAGCGTTTTTCATGTGGTTTGCAATGATAATATTGCAGTATGTGTCTAATATTTTTTCCGTAGGTTTGAAGAATGTTTTCCAATCCATAATTTTGCTCCTTTCCATCTCTCTACCCTAAATCTACCACAAACCCCACAAAAAGTAAATAGGGGAGCGCTGGCGGGCGCAGCTATCCGTCAGCGCTGTGATTGCAAAAATGCATGGCATAGCAGATTTGGCAAGGGTAAGGTGGAGATTTGCGTAGCAAATACTACCGACCTTGCCGAAGCTGATATGCTATGCAATGGTCATTATCAGATGCAAGGGAGAAATTATGTGAATATTGGTGCCGCATTAGAAACCATCGGGTGCGGCGGGGGGCTTAATTTAGCGAAATTTTTTGATAAATTCAAAGCAGGGGATTGACAATAGTTTTCTGTTATGATATATTCTACTTGTGGGTGCCATTTCGCTAAATTGAAATTTAGCGAAATAGGTGGAGGCGCAATAACATAATACAAGCAATATCGATTATATAAAAAAAGCCCAGTGTAAACTGGGCTTTTTGCTATGTCATTCTTTATTTACTTTTTTGAGCAAAGTATTGATATAGGTTACATTTTAGCATTCCATTATAGAGCTTACGCTTTTTATCTGCTTTTCTGCCAAAGCTTTGCTCGAAATTTTCCGCTGATGAAATGATGTAATAGGCCGTCTGCTGAGATGGCTGAAATACATTACCCATCGTTTGGTATAGCTTTGTCAAATCTTCGCCATTCATTAGGCGCTCGCCGTATGGCGGATTTGTCACGACCAATGATTTTCGATCTGGCATCGTGAAGTTTTTGACATTCATCTTTTCTAACCGTACTAGTCCGGCAATACCAGCACGGCGTGCATTCGCTTCAGCAATCTCCAGTGAATCTTGGCTGATATCGCTGCCGAAAGCAGTAAATTCTATGTCTTTGCGGATTTTTTCTATCGCCTCTTCCCTACTCGTTTGCCATATTTTAGACGGTAAGCTATCCCATTTTTCTGCTGCAAAGCGGCGGTAAATGCCAGGAGCAATATTTTTGGCTTTATAGGCTGCTTCGATCAAAAATGTACCTGAGCCGCAGAACGGATCATACAGCTGTGTATCCGGGTATATTCGTGCAATATCCAGGATTCCAGCCGCTAGAGTTTCCCGAATTGGGGCAAGATTTGCAACTTTACGGTAGCCGCGCTTGTGCAGTGCCATGCCACTGGTATCCAGCATTATGGTGACAGTATCCTTATTAATTGAAAATTGTATCTGGATAGTTGGGCCGGATTCCTCCAACCAGGCAACACCATATTTACGGGAAAGACGCTTGACTGCAGCCTTCTTGATGATGGATTGGCAGTCCGGAACACTATGGAGCTGTGAATTTAGACTCCATCCCTTAACTGGAAAAGCGTCTTTCTTGCCAATATACTCTTCAAAGGGGATTTTTTCTGCGCCATCAATGAGCTGCTGGAATGTGACAGCCCGAAAGCTGTCTAGGACAATGAGAACTCGCTCGGCGGTGCGCAGATTGAGGTTAGCCCTGGCGATCCCCTCCGCATCAGCGGTGAACTCTACTCGGCCATCGGTAACAGAGATGCCCTCGAAACCAAGGCGTTTTAGTTCGCCGCTTAGGACGCTTTCCAGGCCAAATAGGCAGGGCGCGCATAGTTTATATAATTGATTTATCATGATGAGATTTGTCCTTTCCCGTAAAAAGCGGTGGGAAGCCAGCTTGCTTCCCACCGGTGATCACTTTACTTTATACGATTCCAATGAGGGGGTGCCGTTTAGTCATCCAATGGCTGCAATAGACCATAGTTGCCATCCTTGCGGCGATAAACTACATTGATTTCGCCAGTTTCCGGGCTGCGGAACAGGAAGAAAGTATGTCCCAACATATTCATCTGCAGGATGGCTTCTTCTGCATCCATGGTTTCCACATGGAACTTCTTGGTCTTCACCAACTCGGTAGCAGGAACAACTTCTTCCTCCAGAACATCAGCTGTACCGAACGCTGTAAAATCCATTGCGGATTTGAGACGCTTTTCCAGGCGCTCTTTGTTGCGGACAATCTGTTTCTGCAGAACATCCAATACTAGGTCCAAAGAAGTTTGGCGGTCATCAGAGGTGCGTTCAGCGCGGAAGAACATACCGTGGGACTGAATGGTCACTTCAACGGTTTCATCCTCATTGTGGTTGGTCACAATGATATTTACCACAGGATCGTCATCAAAAAACTTGCCGAGCTTCTTCAGGCGCTTTTCGGCATATTCCTTAAAGCTGTCACGAATCACGGTCTTTTTACCAATGTAGTTGACGGTCATGATGGTCACTCCTTGCTTGTATGGTATGAAGATCGGTTTCCCTTTCTCCTGGCTATATTATACCAAGCAGACAAGAAATTTGCAATAGAAACTATGCAGTTTTGTTAAAAACTTCTCAATTCGTACAAATGCCGTCTACAAATACAGCATTTGGCTTTACTAGCAAATCGATGGGATCACGGTCAAATATCAGCAAATCAGCTCGCTTTCCTACTGTGATGGAACCAACCTGGTCAGATACACCGGCGGCTTCCGCAGAACGAATTGTGAGAGCTTCCAGAGCCTGCTGCCAGGGTAAACCATCGATTACCGCAATTTTAGCGGAAGCAGCCAGCAGGTCGATTGGAAAAACAAGTGCATCGGTATTAAAAGCGACAGGAACACCGGCTTCGGATAGTCTAGCGGCGTTATAACGCTCTTGATTGCGTAGCTCTGGTTTGGTTCGGGCGGAGATGATGGGACCAACTGAGGCGGCATAGCCGCTGTCATGCAGGGCTTCTGTGACCAAGTGGCCTTCGGTACAGTGGATGATGATTGCATCAAGATCAAATTCTTTGGCGATACGAATGGCGGTGCAGATATCATCGGCACGGTGGGCATGGAAATGCGCTTTGATTTTGCGTTCCAGTACTGGCAATAGGGCCTCGCACTTCATATCAAGTTCAGGCGGGTCAGTGTCTTCCTCATCTTTGGATTTTTGCAGATCCTGCTGATAGCGTTTTGCCTTCATCAGCTGTTCCCGAATGACCGATGCGATGGCCATACGGGTGGCAGGTGTTTCTTCTTTGCCGTTATACACTTTTTTAGGGTTTTCGCCCAGGGCAAATTTCATGGCAGAGGGAGCCTTCAGCACCATTTTATCGATGTAGCTGCCAGCAGTATGCAGTACACACACCTGACCGGCAACGGGATTGGCACTGCCGGGACCTACGGAAACGGTGGTAATACCGTATTCCAGAGCCTCCTGAAAGGCACGGTCCAGCGGGTTAACAGCATCAATGGCTCGAATCTGCGGGGTGTGCGGTCTTCTTAATTCTGTGCGGCCTTATTCCTAAGCTGGGCGCACTGGTTTC
>ERZ773155.1312-NODE-1312-length-21382-cov-8.094153_pt1 | contig 21382 bp, 18 predicted proteins | sample MGYA00511262_ERZ773155 | MGnify/ENA primary metagenome ERZ773155 (study PRJEB29015, sample SAMEA2737828) | human gut metagenome | biome: human gut; feature: human-associated habitat; material: faeces | place: China | collected 2012 ... | reverse complement strand
GTTGTGAGGCACAGTACGATTGTCAATAGGTGTTTCTTCATTCTGGTACGGCTCCGGACAGCCGGTGATCACAAGCTTGCCGGCAGGCAGTACTTCGCAGGTAATATAATTATACAGCGCCAGCGCACAACCCATGCTGTCAAAGCCCGGCCCAATATTGGCCGTGGTGGCGGGCACCCGCACGGTAATCTTATTCATTTCAGCCCTCCATCTTACGGCGCACATAGTCCGCCATCTCGCTTACTTCTATACAGTCATGGTGCAGTACCGGCAGTGTTTGCAATTCCGCCAAAGGGGTTGGGACAGGCACACCGGTCAGTGCTTGCAACTTTGCCATTGCAGCAAAGGCATCATCCGGCACCTTCTGCCCCAAGGCTGCCAGCACGGCCGGTGCAAATTTATATGGCGAAGCGGTACTCAGCACTACGGTCTGTCCGTCCAGTTCTGCCCTGTGTTGTTTTGCTACTGTCCACGCCACCGCCGTGTGCGGGTCAAGCAGGTACTTGTCCCGCTCCCACACCGTCTTTATCGTCTCGGAGGTCATTGTGTCGTCGCAGCATCCGCACAGGAATACCTTCTGTATCTTTTTCAGCAGCGTATCGCCGATATGATACCACCCCTGTCCGTCCAGCTCTTGCATCTTCTCTGCCACCATTTTAGCGTCGCCGCCGCTTGCCAGATATAAAAGCCGCTCCAGATTGCTGGAGACCAGAATGTCCATCGAGGGCGAGGAGGTCTTGTAAAAAGGTCGCCGCCGGTCATAGCGCCCCGTCGTTAGGAACTCCGTCAGCACATTGTTGGCATTGCTGGCACACAGCAGTTTGCCTACCGGCAGTCCCATGCACTTGGCAAAATAGCCCGCCAAAATATCACCAAAATTGCCGGTCGGGACCGAAAAATTCACCGGTTCGGTCGGATTTATTTTTCCGGCGCGGCAAAGTGTTGCCCAAGCGTACCAGTAGTAGATGATCTGCGGGGCCAGCCGCCCGATATTGATGGAGTTGGCGCTGGAAAGTTCCGCTTTTTCTGTCGGCTTTACCTCGGCAAAGATGTGCTTTACTCCAGTCTGCGCGTCATCAAAATTGCCGCGTACCGCCGCCACCGAAACATTTTTTCCACGCTGTGTCACCATCTGCCGTTCTTGTATTTTGCTTACGCCATCCTTAGGATAGAATACCACAATGGAGGTGCTGGTCACATCGCAGAAGCCTTCCAGTGCTGCTTTGCCAGTGTCACCGCTTGTCGCGGTTAGGATCACCGTCTTGGCCTTATCATTCAGCAGCTGCTTCGCACCTGTGATAAGATATGGCAGCAAGGAGAGTGCTACATCCTTAAAGGCGCAAGTTGGCCCATGAAAGAGCTCTAGTACATGGTAATCGCCGACCATAACCAGCGGTGTTATGTCGGCAGTGTCAAATTTTCCGTAAGCCGCTGCAATCATTGGCCGCAGCATTTCTGGGGTGTAATCCGGCAGCAGCCGCACCAGTACGGCCTCCGCCATCCCGGCAAAGTCTTTCTGCAGCATTTCTGCTGGATCCAGCGGCAGAGTGGCCGGGTCACACAGGTACAATCCGCCATCGGGCGCTATGCCGCGCAACACTGCTTCGGCAGGGCTGGCTGTTTGTTTATGATTTCTGGTGCTGTTATATTGCATAGGGGTCTCCTTTTCTTTATCGCCATGCCGGGAAAAAGTGCCCCCAGCAAGTCTTGCTTTCTATCTTTTCATATGATATACTGTTTCTCGACGAAATACAAGTGCTTTTTATGGAGAAACAACCGTTTCTCCATAAACGACACTTTTTACAGGAGGAAAAGGATATGGTAGTTGCCATTTTTGGCCACGGAACGGTTGGAGGCGGCGTGTATGAGCTGCTGAAAAACCGCAGTGATATCACCGTAAAATATGTTTTGGACCGGGAGCCCATTGCGGAACTGGGTGCGGCATCCGTTACCGATTTTTCAGCCATCCTGAACGACGGGGAAGTGGATACAGTTGTAGAAGTTATGGGCGGCATGGAGCCTGCATATGATTACATCATTGCCGCCATGCGCGCAGGCAAAAATATTGTCACTGCCAATAAGCAGCTGCTGGCTGTCCGTTACGATGAACTGACAGCTCTGGCCAAAGAGACCGGCGTTGGCTTTCGTGCCTCGGCAGCGGTCGGTGGCGGAATCCCCTGGCTGCCTAACCTCCAGCGTATAAAGCGCCTTGGCGCAGTCAATGAGGTCTGTGGCATTATGAACGGCACCACTAATTATATCCTAAGCACGATGCATAAAAAGGGCTATGATTATGAAAGCGTTTTGCGGGATGCCCAAAGCTTTGGCTATGCCGAAGCGGATCCCACTGCCGATATTGAAGGCTATGATATTCAGTGTAAGCTCATGATCAGCGCCAATATTGCCTTTGATGCCAGACTAACTGAGCAGCAGGTGCCGGCCGCCGGGATTGCCGGTATCACCCGGGAAGATATTGCCGGCTTCAATGAAATGGGCTATGTCTGCAAGCTGTACGCTACCGCTAAGCGTGTCGCCGATGGAGCAATTCTTGCAGTGGTAGAACCCACCCTTTTTAAGGCAGAAACACTGGAAGCAGCTGTCCCCGCCAATTATAATCTCATCACCGCCGTTTCGGAATACGCTGGTCGGCAAAGCTTCTTTGGTGAAGGAGCCGGTCGCTGGCCCACAGCCGCTGCCGTTGTGCAGGATCTTCTTGATCTCTGCGAGAGAAAGCAAGGCTTCTATACACAGCTGTCCCAGCCGCTGCCTTCCAATAATATGTGTGAAGAGCGCCGGTACTATGTCCGTTATATCGTGGATACCTGGTTCATGGATGGTTGTGTGGAAAAGCGCTGGGGTAATGGCGTTCTTACCCGTCCGGTTTCTCCGGCGCAGATGCACTCCTGGTATGTGGAAGCCCGCAGCAATGATCCCGGCATCTTCTTCGCTGCGCTGCAGGGTTAAGGGAAAGGAATGCCTATTATGTTAAAAGTAGTTAAATTTGGCGGTTCCTCCCTGGCCGATGCTGCTCAGTTCGAAAAAGTCCGCCAGATTGTCACGGCGGATCCGGCCCGCCGGGTTGTGGTTGTTTCTGCACCCGGCAAACGCTTTTCCGCAGATCACAAGATTACGGATTTACTTTACCTTTGCTATGCCCATCTTCAGTACGGCGTCAGCGCCGAAGGGGTATTCAGCATGGTGGTGGAGCGCTATCGTTCTATTGTGGCCGATTGTGGCCTTTCTGCTGATATCGATAAAGAGTTTTTGGCCCTTTATGAAAAGATGCAGCAGGGCATCAGCCAGGATGAGTTGGTCTCCCGCGGCGAATATTTCGCTGCCCGCCTTATGGCGGAATACCTCGGCTTTGATTTTCTCGATGCCGCCGAATGGCTCCAGTTTTCCTTCGATGGCCAAATTGACCGGGAGCATTCCTACGAAGCGCTTCGCCGCATAGCAGAAGACCGCAGCGTAGTCATTCCCGGTTTTTACGGCGTCATGCCGGATGGCCATATTAAGGTGCTCAGCCGTGGCGGAAGTGATGTGACCGGTGCTTTGGCGGCAGCGGCATTGGGGGCCGATGTATACGAAAACTGGACCGATGTTTCCGGTATTCTTATGGCGGATCCCCGCATTGTGGAAAATCCCCGCCCCATCGAGCGCATCACCTATAACGAGCTGCGGGAGCTTAGCTATATGGGAGCGCAGGTCCTGCACGAGGCCAGTGTTTTTCCAGTTCGCCAGGCGGATATTCCGCTGAATATCCGCAACACCAATGATCCGGGCCATCCCGGTACCCTCATTCGGGAGCATTTTGAGGATGAACTGGAAAGCGAAAAGAACCGTTTCATCACAGGCATTGCCGGCCGCCGCAATTTTTCTATCATTACGATGGCGAAGAACGGCCTGTCTTCCTCCATCGGCAGCCTGCGCCGGGTATTGGAAGTATTTGAACGGCATAATCTGAATGTGGAGTACACTCCATCTGGGATAGACAGTGTTTCGCTGGTTGTGCAAAGCGGAAAAGCAGCCTCCTGCCTTTACTCTATTTTGGGCGAACTGCAAAAGGAATTCCGCCCAGATAAACTGCAGGTGGCGGAAAATATATCTATTGTGGCGGCAGTTGGCCGCAAGATGGCGTTCCGCCCTGGTATTTCCGGCAAGATCTTTGCCGCTCTGGGTGAAAACGGTATCAGCATCCGCATGATTAGCCAAGGACCAGAGGAGCTCAACATCATTGTGGGCGTGGATAACGCTGACTTTGAAAAAACGGTGCGTGTACTTTACGAAAGCTTTGTCAGATGACCGAGAGGAGAGAACATGCCATGAAAAATCCGAATGTGACTATACTTGGCGCCACCGGCGCGGTGGGCCGGGAGATGCTTAAAATCCTGGAGGAGCGCAGTTTCCCTATTGGGGAACTGCGCTGCCTGGCCAGTGCCCGCAGTGTCGGGAAAAAGCTGCCTTTTGCTGGGCGAGAAATCACGGTAGAAGAAGCAACGGATGCTGCCTTTACTGATGCAGATATTGTGCTGGGCGCAGCCGAGAATGATATTGCCCGTCGTTTTGCCCCGGCAATCAAGGCGACTGGTGCAGTATTTATTGATAATTCCAGTGCCTTCCGTATGGATGAAGATGTTCCGCTAGTTGTTCCGGAAATCAACCCGGAAGATGCTCTGCATCATCATGGCATCATTGCCAATCCAAACTGCTCCACCATCATCACTCTGGTAGCGGTTGCGGCACTGCGCCGTCTTTCGCCAATCACCAGCATGGTAGCTGCTACATATCAGGCGGTTTCCGGTGCCGGTGCCGGTGGCCCGGTGGAGTTGGAAGCTGAGGTGGATGCCCTGTACAAAGGCGAGCCGGTACAGCCCCATATATTCCCGTATCAGATCGCCTACAATCTGATCCCCAAAATCGGAAGTCAATCGTATGAAGGTTATACTTCCGAGGAAATGAAGCTCCAGAACGAGGGCCGAAAGATCCTGCACTTGCCGGAGATGAAGGTCAGCTGCACCTGTGTACGGGTGCCGGTTATGCGCTCCCACTCCATCGCGGTTACGGCACGCTTTGAACGCCCCATTTCGGTAGAGGAAGCTCGTGCAGCGATTGCGGCAGCTCCCGGCTGCCGCCTGGTTGATGACCTTTCGCAGGATGTTTATCCCATGCCGTTGGATACCAGCGATCAGGATCTGGTGTATGTTGGCCGCATTCGTCCCGACCTTACCAATCCCAATGGCCTCTGTCTTTGGTGCTGCGGCGATCAGATTCGCAAGGGTGCTGCCACCAATGCTGTACAGATTGCCGAATTACTTCTTTAATTCCGTATTTTTCGCCGTTTCCATGCTGGGAGCGGCGAATTTTCTTTTTGTTCACAATTTTACCTGGAAAAACCCTTGACAAAAGTCATTTCATACGATATTCTTATTACAGAACAACGCAAACGGGAAATGCGTTGTACTCCTTTGATTTGGCTTCACCAGAAAACTTATGCAGAAAAAGAACGCACGGCTCACCACCGTGCGTCTTTTTTATTGCTTTACAGATAGGGGAAAGTAGGGGAAAGACTTTCCTCATTTCTCACCGGCTTTGATAAGGATATCATGGCTGACCGGACGGTAAAATAGCTGTTCAATTTTTTGTGGTTCTCTCGTTTGTCCCAAGATCCACATCAGCTTGGTAACCGCGGCTTCCGTGGTCATATCATAGGCCTCCAGTACATCTAGGCCGGTTTTCAGCCGGTTGCCTACATGATACAACAATAGGTCGCTTCCCTCATTGGGGACTTGAGTTGTCATGACTACGGTTTTCCCGGCCCGAACAGCGTTGCTGATCACATCGTAATAGCTCTTTGCACCGGCAGTCGGGATACCGCCTACACCGAAGCTTTCGATAATAACACCATCTTTTTTGCTTAGCATAAATTCCAAAAAGTCTGCTTCTAGCCCCGGTACCAGTTTGATCAGTCCCACAGAGGGGTCTAATTTATCACTGAATATCGGTTTTTCTCGACATTCCTGGGTGATGTAATTCAGCAGTCGACCGTCTTGAATGACAGCCAGCTCAGGGTAATTGATGCTGGAAAACGCCTGAAAGCTCTTGGAGTGTGTTTTGCGTGCGCGGGTCCCTAGGATCACCCGACCATTGAATACGATAGAAACCCCGTGGGCATCCTCGTTGGCGGCGTAATGGAAGGCATCCACCAGGTTGGTTTTGCTATCGGTGATCTCCAAATTGATGGGTTTTTGGCTGCCGGTCAGTACAATGGGTTTTTTGCTGTACTGGATAAGGTAACTTAGCGCGGCGGCAGTATAAGCCATGGTATCGGTACCGTGTGTTAATACAAAACCATCATAGTGGTTATATTCCTTTCGGATGGAATCCGCCATTCGCTGCCAGTGCTCCGGGGCGATGTTGGTGCTATCCAGATTGCACAACTGCAAGCAGTCCACACTGCAAAAGCCGGAAATATCAGGGCAGTAGTGTAGGATTTGCTCGGTAGTCAGTTGTGGAGAAAGCCCACTTTCGGTGATTTCGGAGGCAATGGTACCACCGGTGCCCAGCATCAGGATCTTCTTCATAGGGAACCTCTTTTTGCATGAAAAGTTTTTAATTATTATCAGTATACTCTAAAAACGAGTCACTGTCCATGAAAACAAGCAATATCACCAAATAATCAGAGAAATTTTCAGTAACCATTTTGGAGGAAATCGTAGGCGGTGTACTGTCGAAAAAAGTCGATATCCGATATAATGAATGAGGATGGAAACGGGAAGCAAAAATTTGATCACCAAAATTTAATGATGACATCGGAGGGTATGACATGAGATTAGGAAAAGTGTGTGGGTTCTTAATGAAAGCGTTTCTGGCCGTTTTGATGCTCTTTGTTACAGCTGCAGCAATGGAAATGGAGGTTTATGATGAGGATGACCTCGCATATGCAATCGATGAGAAATGCGAGAACATTATATTAAAGGGTGAGTATATTCCTTTAGATTTTTTGGATCAGGTGGTTATCGACTTTGATACAGTTTTGAATTTGAACGGTAATAAATTGTTTAGCTATTTCCAAATTACAAATGGTGCACAAGTGACCATTAAAAATGGTGGATTTACAGCTGCGGGCGACCCCATTATAGAAGTTTGCGGCAGCGATAATGAGGAACGCCCAACAGTCTTGATTCTGGAAAATTTGAAAATCGAGGCATCCCGAGGTATCCAAATCAATAATGATGGCTATACCCGTGTTGAGGTCAATAATACAGAAATGCAGGCTCTTAGCTACCATGGCTGGTGCTTGCAAATATCCAATGCAGTTGAGGGAAATACGGGCGTTGATATTCTCGTGGATGGCGGTGACCTATTTAGTGCACAAGGGTATGTCATTGAGTGCAATGGTGACGCGGAGGTTTCTATTAAGAATGCTAAGCTGGGCGGCGCGGCCGGTATTTTGATGCAGGCGGGGAGTCTCACGATGGAGAATACAGCGCTTGTTACAGAAAACAACTCTACGAATCCGAGCATCCCCACCAACGCCATTACATTTATGCCTGCCACTGGTGCTAACCATGTTATTCTGACGCTTGGCCCCGGTAATCAGATCAGCAGCAAAAGCGGAGCAATTTTTCATATTGTTCCTGCGGCACAAGGCGGTGTTACTGCACAAATCGCTATTACCGGCGGAACCTTCATTACGGAAAATGGACACCCACTGTTTTCTGCTCTAGAGGAGATAGGGAAAATCGTTGGGATTAGCGGCGGCAGCTTTCCGGATATTTCCCCGGAAGAATCGGCAGTACTGGCCCCGTGTCTGAATGACAACATGGCGGTGGATGAGTATGGAAATATTGTTGCTAAGTCGCAGGAAGTGGGTGTCATTATCGTACAAACTGATGAAGAAGACCGGACGCAATCAAATCCCAGCACGGGTGCACCCATTAATGTAATAGGTCAATGGATATGTTCAATTGTATGCTGGATGCTTTCCGGAGCAAGATAGACATATTCCGCTTGCTATGCTATAATTTTTCCGAAAGGGGAGATGCGTAATGAACCCAAACGAGTTTCCGGAGCTGCGTTCATTTTTTAATGAAAAAGAGCAGATCATTGCCATGCCGGCTAAACGAAAAAACTGCTTTTGGCGGTCTACTATCTTTCCGATAAAATAGAGTCCGGCCGGGATTATACGGAATCGGAGATTAATGACCTGCTGGACGAATGGACAACTTTTCATGATCCAGCCATCCTAAGGCGGGAGCTGTATAATACCTGCCTGTTGGAACGCACGACCGATTGCCGCCGCTATTGGAAAGCAGAAAACATTCCTCCTTTGGCGGAATACATGGCAAAGTACACCTAGACAAAACAGGGCCATCAGCTTGCTGGTGGCTCTTGCGCTTTTCTCTAATTAATTTTCTCTAATTAAATATATTAAAAATAAATGACACTAAGTTATTTTATCATGTTCTATTTCACATAAATGGTTGCATTGTATTGAATGTGATGGTAGAATTAGGATGAAAATTAGGAAGTATAGTTCCAACAATCCCCTAGGGGATTCCACTCCAATTATCAAAATGAAAGTGGGAACCTATGCAATACACTAGCACTGGTGTTAATACAATTCAGTCTGCCTCATTTGCGGTCACCATGTCAATTAAGGTCGTGGATTCTGCTGCGCAGTAGCTCCCAACTGAGGAGCCACCTGTTGTTGAGCTTATGAGAAAGCCGAATCCTGTGCGGATCACACCTTTGGAGGTGACAGCAAGTACTGCAGTAATCAGTGCGGCTACACCAAGTCCACCGGTTCTATCACCATCATCACCTGCCCCGATAGAAACAATAACGGCACCAAGGAGAACCCTGGTACCGGCGCGGCTCCTGGTAACATTGGCTAGGTCTTTGTTGGCCTAGCAGCCGTAGACGCTCTCTGCTTCGGCGCTAAAAAGTTCACTAAAAAAGATGAAGAGTAATCCCTAAGCACTAAAATATGGCCCACCCCGAATTCCCTTCGAGGTGGGCCTTTCTTCTATTCTGCTCATAGCTCCATCTGCTTGCCCAGATAGCTTGCCGCCGCCACTATAAGCTTCTGTTCGGCCTCGCCGGGACGGTCATTCTCCTTGTTTTGCAGGAACATCACACTGCCGCATACATCCCCGGAGGAGATGATAGGGGACTGCGCCAGTGCGTAATAGGCCATGCCTTCTATGGGCTGCAGGGGCTGCCCATCGCCCGCCATATAGCTTTTGCGGTTCTCAATGTGATCCTCCAGGCCCGGTGATACCCTGCGCTCCAGCACCTCCCGCCGGCTGATGCCGCTGACCGCCACCACATGGTCTCGGTCGGTGATGAGTACCGGATAACCGGCCGTCCGGAACAGTACCTCGCAGTACTGCGCCGCAATGCTGCCCAGCTCGCTGATAGGGGAATACTTCTTAAAAATGACCTCGCCTTCGTTGCTCACAAAGATCTCCAGCGGGTCGCCCTCACGGATTCGCATAGTCCTGCGGATCTCTTTCGGAATAACTACTCTGCCCAAATCATCAATGCGCCGTACAATTCCAGTAGCTTTCATATCTATTCAAACTCCCTCTCCATTTATTTGCTGTGCGGATAGTTTTTGCTGAATTAACAGAAATATACCGGTCCGGCATCAAAAGCGTGGCAAATGTACTATTTCTGTTCATTTCGGCATTTTACAATGAGATTTTACACAGAATTTACTTTGTAAAGTTGTTGTTCCATACATTGCGGAAGTATGATACAATAAAATGGAACGGATAGGGGGAAACACCATGATCTATTGTGTAGAAGATGATAGCAGCATTCGTGATCTGATGGTATATGCCCTGCGTGCAGCGGGTTTTTCCGCCGTTGGCTGCGCTGATGGTGAGGAATTTTGGCAGGCCATGCATCGGGAAACCCCGGAGCTAGTTATACTGGATATTATGCTGCCCGGCGAGGATGGCATCTCCATCCTGAAAAAGCTGCGGGCGGCACCCGTCACCGCTGATATTCCTGTCATAATGGCCACCGCCAAGGGTACGGAATATGACCGTGTTATCGGATTGGATCTAGGCGCGGATGATTATCTCACCAAACCGTTTGGTATGATGGAAATGGTCTCCCGCATTCGGGCAGTGCTGCGCCGAGCCGGCCCCAAGTCCGCTCCAGCCGTTTTGCGGCAGGGCAGCATTCTCATGGATGAAGGCCGCCATGTGGTAGAGGTAAACGGTACGCCGGTTACCCTCACGCTCAAGGAGTACGATCTGCTGCGGCTGCTTTTGGAAAACCCTGGTCAGGTGTTCAGCCGCGACCGTCTGCTTTCCGCCGTTTGGGGCACCGATTATTACGGCGAGACCCGCACGGTCGATGTCCACATTGGTACCCTGCGTACCAAGCTGGGCGCAGCAGGGGATATCCTGCAAACGGTGCGTGGTGTTGGTTATAAGCTGGAGGCCGCCCATGAGTAAAAAAATCTTTCGTTCCATCTGGCTGGCAGCCCTTATAGTACTTGTTCTCTCTCTGGTACTTATTATGGGTGTGCTGTATAGCTATTTTACCGGTGTCCAGCAAAAGCAGCTTCGTATGGGAGCCGAGGTCGTAGCACAAGGTGTCACCCTTGATGGAAAAGAATTCTTTGACGGACTTACTGCAGAAGACTACCGCATTACATGGATCGATGCTGATGGTACCGTCCTCTACGATAACCAAAGTGACGCCAGCAGTATGGAAAATCACCTGATGCGTGAGGAGGTTCAGCAGGCACTGCAAAATGGTACCGGCGAAAGTTCTCGATATTCCGATACGCTGGCCAGTCGTAATTTGTACTACGCCCGTCTTCTACCAGATGACACCATTATTCGTCTATCTGCGGCACAGCATTCGGTATGGGTGCTGTTGGTCGGGTTTGCTCAGCCTATCTGTGTCATCCTACTGCTGGCACTGGTGCTGTCCTTCCTCTTGGCGTCCCGCCTTTCCCGTACTATTGTGGAGCCTATCAACTCCTTGAATCTTGATGAACCCAGCCAGTATGTGGGTCGGGAGGAATACGCCGAGATTGAGCCGCTGCTGCGGCGTATGGCGCTCCAGCAGGCACAGATCCGTCAAGATCAGGATAAGTTGGAAAAAAGCTCGCAGATCCGTCAGGAGTTCACCGCGAATGTTTCCCACGAGCTCAAGACCCCGCTGCATGCAATTTCCGGCTATGCTGAACTGATGGAAAACGGTATGGTGCAGCAACAGGATATCAAGCCCTTTGCCCATAAGATCCGGCAGGAGTCCCTGCGCTTGACCGCTTTGGTGGAGGATATCATCAACCTTACCAAGCTGGATGGTGGCGCGGCCGGAATGCAGCGCCAACAGGTAGATCTTTACCGCATTGCGGAAAATGCCGTCGACAGTATTCAAGCTGCGGCGGCAGAAGCCCATGTGGATTTTACTTTACGGGGAGAATCTGCCTTCGTGGATGGTATCCCGCCGGTGCTTTACAGTATGATCTTTAATCTCTGCGATAACGCCATCAAGTACAATCATCCCGGCGGCAGTGTCAAGGTTCAGGTGATGAGCTACCCCGATGATGACCGTGTTATTGTTTCCGATACAGGTATCGGCATCCCGGAGGAAAGTCGCGACCGCATCTTTGAGCGTTTTTATCGGGTAGATAAAAGCCGCTCCAAGGAAGTAGGCGGTACCGGACTGGGACTCTCCATCGTCAAGCATGCCGCGCTCATCCATCATGCTGCAATCGTTGTGGATAGCACGCCCGGCAAGGGAAGCACCTTTACTGTAATATTCCCCAAAAAGAAATGAAAGAAGAGTGATTGTTTGACCTACGAAGAGATCCGCCAGAATGAAGCCGTCAATACCTACATCCGCCAGGCGGATGCCGCCCTGGCCACACTGGGCTTTACTGAGCATAGCTTTGCCCATGTGACACTGGTGGCCGAAAAAGCAGGTTATATTCTGCAAACACTTGGCTATCCGGAACGCACTGTGGAACTGGCCAAGATTGCCGGTTATCTGCATGATATCGGCAATCTTATCAACCGGGTTGATCATAGCCAAAGCGGCGCTATTATGGCGTTCCGTATTTTGGATCACCTCAAGTTTGAGCCGGAGGAGATTGCCGTTATCGTTTCTGCCATCGGCAATCACGATGAAGGCACCGGCGTGCCGGTCAGCCCGGTAGCGGCGGCCCTCATCCTGGCCGATAAGAGCGATGTGCGTCGTAATCGTGTGCATAATACCGATCCCTCTACCTTTGATATTCACGATCGCGTCAATTACTCGGTCACAAAGGCAGAGCTGAAGATTAATGAAGCACACACACTTATCAAGCTTAAACTGGCGGTCGATACCCATTTTAGTTCGGTCATGGATTACTTCGAGATCTTTATGCAGCGTATGCTGCTGTGCCGCAAGGCTGCCGAAACGCTTGGCCTCCAGTTTAAGCTCATGATCAATGAGCAACAGCTTATGTGATTCGATATTTACCCATAAAAAAGAGCCGCCATAGTGCGGCTCTTTACTTTTACCGATACTTTACATGGATTTTACAAAGTCTTGATAATGGTTTTGACCTTTCTTTATTATTCTTATCTTAGTTAAAAAGGAGAGTAAGGGAAAGGAATAATATAATGACTATTTTTAATGCATTGAACCTCATTGGCGGTCTTTGTCTGTTCCTCTTCGGCATGAATCTGATGGGCCAGGCCCTGGAGCGCCGGGCGGGCAGTGGCCTGCGCTCGTTGCTGGAAAAGATGACCAAAAACCGCTTGATGGGTCTGCTGGCCGGCCTTGGTGTTACCGCCGTTATTCAAAGCTCCTCGGCCACTACGGTTATGGTTGTCGGTTTCGTCAATTCCGGTTTGATGACGCTGCGCCAGTCCATCGGTGTTATCATGGGCGCCAATATCGGTACCACCGTTACGGCCTGGATCCTCAGCCTCTCCGGTATCGAGGGAAGCAGCCTTTTGGTGCAAATGTTTAAGCCCTCCACCTTTACGCCAATATTGGCGCTCGTCGGTATCATTTTGTATATGTTCTGCAAGGCAGATAAAAAGAAAGATACCGGAATGATTCTCCTGGGCTTTGCCACGCTCATGTTTGGCATGGAGGCCATGTCCTCTGCGGTTTCCAGCCTAAGAAATGTTCCGCAGTTCCGTGAAATTTTCCTCATGTTTTCCAATCCTATTTTGGGTGTTTTGGTCGGCGCGGTGCTCACTGGCATTATCCAGTCCAGCTCGGCATCGGTGGGTATCCTTCAGGCGCTGGCCAGCACGGGGCAGGTCACCTATGGTGCCGCTATCCCTATCATTATGGGACAGAATATCGGCACCTGTGTTACAGCGCTGCTTTCTTCCATTGGCACCAATAAAAATGCCCGCCGGGCAGCACTGGTCCACCTCAACTTCAATGTCATCGGTGCAACGGTTGGTATCGTCTTGTTTTATGTCGTTCGTGCCGTGGCAGCTCCGGCTTTGCTGGGGCAGGCTGCTAGCGAGTGGGGTATCGCAGTAGCCCATTCCATATTTAATATTCTTTGCACTGCGGTCCTCTTGCCAATGGGTGGTCTGTTGGAAAAACTGGTTCTTCGGCTGGTACCGGAAGGCAAACAGCCCCAGCGGGAGGCCGAACTGGACGAGCGCCTGCTGGCTACTCCGGCTCTTGCACTGGAGCGCTGCCGTACGCTCATTGCCGATATGGCCAGCTATTCGATGGAATCGCTGCGGGAAAGCTTGAACGCCATCACCGCCTATAATCAAAAATCCGCCGAACATATCCGTGAGGATGAAGCCAAGACTGACCATTACGAGGATATCATCGGCAGTTACCTGGTCAAACTCAGCGCCCGCAAGATAGGGGAGAGCGACAGTGCCCTTGCAGCAGAATATCTGCGGATCATTGGCGATTTTGAACGCATTGCCGACCACAGTGTAAACATTTTGGAATCGGCAGAGGAAATGCAGCAAAAAGGTATCGCTTTTTCTGCAGCCGCTCTGCAGGAATATTCCACCATGGCAGGCGCTGTTCGTGAAGTTACCGCTCTGGCTTATGATTCCTTTGTATCAGGCGATGTGCAGGCTGCCCGCCAGGTGGAGCCGCTGGAACAGGTTATCGATGATCTCAAGGAGGAAATGCGTACTCGCCATATCCGGCGGATGCAGCAGGGCAGCTGCGGCATTGAAGCCGGCTTTATCTGGTCGGATCTCCTCACCAATCTCGAACGCGTCAGCGACCATTGCTCCAATATTGCCTGCTGTATGATAGAGGGTGCTGACCACAACCTCCATCGTCACGAGGTTTTGCAAAGCATCCGCGGCAGCGGGGAGATTTTCGACCGCGAATATAGTTCCTACCGTCAAAAATATGCTCTCACAGCGGAATAATAACAAGACTGGGCTGCGGCAAATGCCGTGGCCTTTCCTTTACGCGTTTTTGACTTGAGATTCGGCATAACGGAACGACGGTCACTATGTGCGAAAGATTCGTTTATCTTCTTGACGCATAACGATTATAATGCTACGATATATCTAATTTCGATTTTTTGAGGCAGGAGGTGCGGCAGTGGTGAACGATATTATATCTGTAAACGGAATAAGCAAATCATTCGGCCCCATCTCTGCCCTATGTGATGTTTCCCTTTCCGTGCAGCAGGGCCTCGTCACCGCTATCGTCGGGGATAATGGCTCCGGCAAATCCACCCTTATCAAGCTTCTTTCCGGCAATCTCGCACCGGATGCAGGCACCATCACGGTGGAGGGCAGGGAGCACACTCACCTCACCATTGCACAGGCCTTGCAGATGGGCATTCGCACCGTCTATCAAGACCTTTCCCTGGACGATTGGAAAAATAGTTATGAGAATATCTTTCTTGGCCACGAACGGATGCACGGCCCTTTCCTGGACCGCTGCCGTATGGAGCGGGAAGCCGCCGAACTGCTGAAGCGCCTGGAGATCACGATCCCAGACCTCACCCAGCCGGTCCGAGTGCTTTCCGGCGGCCAACGCCAGGGTATTGCCATTGCCCGTGCCATGCTGCAGCCCGGCCGTCTGCTTCTACTGGATGAACCCACCGCCGCTATGGGCATCCGGGAATCCCACCAGACCATGCAGCTGCTGCGCCGCCTGCGGCAGGAGGACCATACCCTCCTTATTGTCAGCCACGATATCTACCAGGTATTTGATGTCGCGGACCGTATTTTTGTTATGCGAGCCGGTCGCTGTATTGCCGATATTATGGCGAAGAATTCCTCTCCGGAGGAACTGCACCATCTTATCCTGGAGCGAGAACAGGGGGTGGCCGAATGAAGCGATTTTTCCGCCGCCACGCTACCCTATGGATGCTTATTGGCTTCTGCCTGTTGCTGGGATTGTTCCTCAGCCTGCGCACCGGCATCTTCTTTACCGGCAGGAATCTTATCAATATTCTGGAGGCCAATTCCTTTAAGCTATTGCTTGCCATCGGCATGACCTTCGTTATCGCTTCCGGCGGTATCGATCTTTCGGTTGGTTCCATCCTGTCTCTATCCGCTATCTTTACAGCCCTCTGTATGAAGCAGAATATCCCGGTTTGGCTGGCTATCCTCGTCGGTTTGCTTTCTGGGATTCTTATGGGACTTATAAATGGCGCGCTTATCCATTTTACCGGTATCAATGCGTTTATCATCACACTGGGCACTTCGTTTTTGTACCGGGGCTTGGCCCTCATCGTTACCCGCGGCACCCCGGTCAGTAAGCTGCCCGCTGCCTACCGCGCTTTTGGCGGCGGGGATATCTTCCAGGTGGAAAGTGGCGTATACATGGCCCTACTGGTGCTGCTCCTTTCCATCCCGCTCCTTTATAAGATGCGCTGGGGTCACTACATTACCACGCTGGGTGGCAACCCAGTGGCGCTGCGGCGCTGTGGGGTGCGCACCGGCGCCTGGCGGATTAGTACCTTTGCTGTGATGGGCTTCCTGGCTGCCCTGGCCGGAATCATTATCTCTGCCCGTCTTAATTCCGCCGAGCCCAATGCTGGCCTTAATATGGAGATGGATGCCATCACAGCGGTCATTCTAGGCGGAACGCCGCTTCACGGCGGCAGTGCTGCCATGGCCGGTACGGCGGTTGCGGTGTTGCTGCTGGGGACCATCCGCAATGGACTTACATTGATGAGCGTATCGTCCTACTATCAGCAGTTCATCACCGGCGCCATTCTGCTGTGCGCGGTTGTCACGGCGGAAATAAGAGAACGCCGCCGCAGGCTGCATTAAGCTGTTTTATAAGGGGCAATCCCCTTGTAGATAAATAAAACAAAATGGAGGAAAAAGAAAAATGAAGAAGTTCGTTGCGCTGCTTTTGGCAGCCATGATGCTGCTGGCCATGGTGGCCTGCGGCAATGACCCTCAGCCTACTCCGGAGCCTGATCCCACTCCCGAACCCACGGTGGATACCGCGGTGGTTGATGAGCTCTACGCTGCATTTGATGCCTCAATGGCGGAGCAGCTAGGTGAGACCCCTGCCCCCAATGGCGAGAAGATTGGTGCTGTCATCATCTCCCTCACCAATCAGTTCTGGGCCAATATGAAGGTTTGCTACGAAGCCGCTGCTGAGAAGCTTGGCGTTCAGATCGATGTTCAGACCGGCACCACCGAGGGTGATACTCAGAGTCAGCTGGATGTTTTGATGACCATGGCCGATATGGATTATGATGTTATCATTGTTTCTCCCATTGATGGCACCAATCTGATCCCCGGCATTGTAAAGTGCAATGAGAAGGGTATTAAAGTCATCAATCTGGGTCCTGGCGTGGATACCGCTGCTCTTGCAGAGGCCGGCGGTCACCTGGATGGCAAGATTACCGTTCAGTTCAGCGATCAAGGTAAGATCGTTGCCAATGATATGATCTCCCGTCTGCCGGAGGGCGGCGAAGTTGCCATTCTGCAGGGTCTTGCCGGTGCAGGCCAGTCTGAGGGACGCACTGCAGGTGCTACCGCAGTGTTTGAAGCTACCGAGAATATCGAACTGGTTGCCTCCATTCCCTGCGATTGGGATGCTACCAAGGCCTATGATACCACCAAGGATATCCTCACCGCCCATCCCGATCTGAAGGGCATCTTTGCTTGCAATGATGTAATGGCCCTGGCTGCTGTGGAAGCCCTGGCCGCCGAAGGTCGTACCGATGTGCTGGTTTACGGTGTAGACTTTACCGCCGATGCCCGCGAGGCCCTAAAGGCCGGCACCATGACCGGTACTATGTCCTATTCCAGCGTAAAGTACACCGAAGCCGCTCTGAAGCTCGCTGTCGCTATCGCGCAGGGCAAGGAGTATGCCGAGCCCATCTATTTGCCCTTGACCCTGGTTACCAAGGAGAATGTGGCTGAGCTGGACAACTGGGCATAAGCGGTATAAAATAACAGGGTGAATTGCCCTATGGGGCTGCCTGCTCCTCTGCTATGGAGGGGTGGGCAGTACCGCTTTACGGCGGAGAAAATCAACGCTGGCGGTGTCGAAGTGCCTTGCCGTTATTCTCTGCTGTAATGTTTGGCTCCATGCAGGATTTTCATTCTATTGATACAGGAGATGAGAACATGAATTGCCTGGTAGAAACAGCTCTTTTGACCCACGGTCTGCGCTCCATCACCAATGAAGAACTGGCCCAAAGTTGGCATTGTCCCGATGCCATATTAGCTTGGGTAGATAGGGGCGAGCTGAAGCTTGGCCCCATCGGGGAGTACTTGCCTTTCCGGGAACGGTCCGAAGAACTCATCCGTATTGATTGTGATCACCTGGAGAAGGCCCTGCAAACCGGTGCCAGCGGTGCTTTGACCGCAAGCGGTACTATGGCTGCGTGCCGTAAGCTGGATATTCCGGTAGCGATCACCTGTGGTATGGGCGGTATTGGCGATCTGCGTGGGGAGGAGCTTTGTCCGGATCTGCCCGCCTTGATGAATATTCCTGTGGCACTCATCTCCACCTCGCCAAAGGATATGCTGGATCGTCCTGCTACACTGGATTGGCTGTGCCAGCACGGTGTCCATACGGCCGGGGAACCCTGCACCGGGTACCTCTTTTGTGGGGAGCCGGTGGCCTTGGAGCTTCCGCTTTCTTCCTGCAATAATGAGGCCGCCGTTCGTCGCCTTACTGCAAATGGAGGTCTTCTGCTCCTAAATCCCATCCCGGAAAAGGAGCGCGTGCAGGATCAAAGTATCCTGGTGGATGCCATAAAAGCTGGAAAACAGGCGGAGGCCGAAGGTCGCTATTATCATCCGGCTGCCAACGGCGAGATAGACCGGCGGACGGATGGCTATTCCTCCCGCATCCAGCTGGAAAGCATCCAGCAGAACTACCTTCTGGCCAAATCTATAATGGATTAAGCCGTAGATCACAGAGAAAAAACGCACACCCCTTGGGTCAATACCTATGCGGGTGTGGTTTCTTTTCCTGGGAAAATGTTTCACGTGAAACATTTGTTCTTTCACAAAGGAAAGGACTTGCAAAGAGGGCGGGAGTGTGGAATAATAGGGGAGTAGTCCTATATATAGATACCGAAAGGAAGTGCCGATATGAAGTTTAGTGAGATGCCGTACAGCCGCCCAGATATGGAAGCGCTGGCCGCTGCAACTACCCAGACGCTGGAAGCCATGAAAGCCGCTCCCAATGCGGCTGGGCAGATAGCAGCCTATGACGCCTATGAAAAGAAGATGCAGACGGCCGGAACCATGCAGCAGATCGCCTACATCCGTCATACTATCAATACCAAGGATGAGTTCTATAATGCCGAAAATGACTACATGGATGAGATTGGCCCCAAGCTGCAGGAACTGAGCCACCAGGTGAACACCGCCCTGTTGGAATCCCCCTACCGGGCGGAGCTGGAGCGGCACTACGGCGCCCTGATGTTTAAGAACCTGGAAATTGCCGCCCGCAGCTTTTCTCCCGCCATTGTGGAGCTGATGCAGGAGGAAAACAAGCTTGTCTCCGAGTATCAGAACCTGTATGCCTCAGCGACTGTAGAATTTGATGGTAAGATCATGCCGCTGCCGCTCCTTGGACCCTATAAGCAGGATCCAGACCGGGCAGTCCGTAAAGCGGCTTATGAGGCGGATGCCAAGTTCTTTGACAGCCACCGGGAGGAGCTGGATACCCTGTATGATAAGCTGGTGAAGGTGCGCGATGCCCAGGCCAAGAAGATGGGGCTGCCCAATTATATTCCGCTGGGGTATGACCGCATGGGCCGCAACTGCTACACCGCCAAGGATGTGGCGGCGTTCCGCGATCAGATCGCGGAGGACATGGTGCCTATCGTGGCAAAGGTGAAGGAAGCCCAGCGCCGCCGCATCGGCGTGGAAAAGCTGGCCTTTTATGATGAACCGATCAGCTTTGCGGATGGCAACGCCGTACCAGAGGGTACCCCGGATGAAATTTTGGCGGCCGGCAAGAAGATGTACCAGGAACTTTCTCCCGAAACGGCGGAGTTCATTGACTTTATGTTTGAGAACGAGCTGTTTGATGTGCTTTCCCGCGCTCTCAACGACGTACCAGTCGGCAACCATCGCGGCGGACGACCTGCGCGCGGACTATCCCGAGCGGGAGATCTACGTCGTCGACTCGCTCTCGGCCTCGCTGGGACAGGGGCTTCTGCTCTACCTCACGGTGCAGCAGAAGCGCGCGGGTCTGAGCGCGAAGGAGCTCGCGGACTGGGTTGTCTCGAACCGCCTGAGCGTCGACCACTGGTTCACGGTGGACGACCTGAACTATCTCAAGCGCGGCGGCCGCGTCAGCGCGACGTCGGCGCTGCTCGGCACGATGCTCTCGATCAAGCCGGTCATGCACACGTCCGACGAGGGCAAGCTCGTCCCCGTCGGCAAGGTGCGCGGGCGCAAGGCGTCGCTCAACGCGCTGATCGACAAGATCGGCGAGCTCGGCATCGCGCCGGAGAAGCAGACCATGTTCATCTGCCAGGCCGACTGCGAGGACGAGGCGCGCTGGGTCGCCGACCAGATCAAGGCGCGCTACGGCACGCCCGAGGTACACATCAACTTCATCGGCCCGGTCATCGGCAGTCACACCGGCCCGAACACGATCGGCATCTTCTTTGTCGGGAAAGAGCGCTGAGCGATGAATTGGCTGGAAGTAAAGGTGGATACCGCCCCGGCGGGACTGGACGCGGTGTCCGAGCGGCTCGAGGCGCTCGGTGTCACGGGTCTTGTGATCGATGACGAGGCGGATTTCCACGATTTTCTGGAGCATAACCACCAGTATTGGGACTATGTCGACGACGCGCTCATGCAGGAAAAGCGCGGCCTGAGCCGCGTCACGTTCTATCTCCCGGACGACGCGGACGGGGAGAAGCTGCTCAGCGATGCGCGCGCGGCGCTTTCCGCGCTGGAGCAGGCGAACCCCGCCTGCGCGCCGATTCACGTCGCGGTCGGCAAGATGGCCGACTCCGACTGGGAGAACAACTGGAAGCAGTTTTATAAGCCGATGGAGATCGGCGAGCGGCTGATCGTCATCCCGGAGTGGGAGAGCGCGAACGTCCCGGCGGGGCGCGCGGCGCTGGTGCTGAACCCCGGCCTGACGTTCGGCACGGGGAGCCACGCGACGACGCGCCTGTGCCTGACGGAGCTGGAGCAGCAGATCCACGGCGGCGAGAAGGTGCTCGACCTCGGCTGCGGCAGCGGCATCCTCTCGATTGCGGCGCTGGTGCTCGGCGCGTCGCGCGCCTTCGCCTGCGACATCGACGAGAAGTGTGTGGACGTGGCGTATGAAAACGCGGCGCTCAACAGCGTCGGGCGCGACCGCTATACCGTCCGCTGGGGCGACGTGCTGACGGACCGGCAGCTGCAGGGCGAGTTCGGCGGGGAATATGACATCGTCGTGGCGAACATCGTCGCGGACGTGATTATGGGGCTCTCCGGCCGCGTGCGGCCGTTTCTGAAGGATGGGGGACTGTTCCTCTGCTCGGGCATCATCGATGACCGCGCCGAAGAGGTCGCCGACAAGCTCCGCGCCGACGGTTGGACGATCCTCAAAACCCGCCAGAGCGAGGGCTGGTTCTCGTATCTGTGCAAATAAAGCGACATAAATCCACCGTCCGCCGGGCTTTCCGTCGGACGGTGGATCTGCGTCTAAGGGACGGTCAGCGCCGAAGCGCAAAAAGAGAGTACCATCTAACAGATGGTACTCTCTTTTGCTTGGAGCGGGCGACGAGGCTCGCTCACGGCGCATTTGGCGCCGTGACACGCACACGGGCATCGAAATGTGCCGCCGGCACATTTCTTTCGCTTCGCTCATGCCCTTTCGAGCCACGGCCCGATTCGGCAAAAGAGAAACACCATCCAACGGATGGTGTTTCTCTTCACTTGGAGCGGGCGACGAGGCTCGAACTCGCTACCTC